>Ga0315281_10000495_pt1 | contig 54694 bp, 48 predicted proteins | sample YL17G07_0_MG_FD_204540 | JGI IMG/M metagenome (GOLD analysis project Ga0315281, IMG submission 204540) | Sediment microbial communities from Yellowstone Lake, YNP, Wyoming, USA - YL17G07_0 | ecosystem: Environmental > Aquatic > Freshwater > Lake > Sediment | place: USA: Wyoming | collected...
CTGGTTATTGTCTGATGTGTATGCAGGGACAAAGTTTGTCGATGGCGTAAAGGTGAAGCATGAATCAAAGGCACTGGAAAGGATGGCCGCCTAAATGCTATTTACACACCTATTGACAAGACCTCTGATTGGTGCGGAGATTTCCAAACCAGCCAGAAAATATGCGGCTGAGATGCTTGCAGAGTTGCACCCTTTTTGGGAGCAGCAAGCCGTTTTTGTCCGGGACGATTTTATATATTGGGATGTTTTAGATAAGTTAGCCAATGCGGACCTTATCACGCGAATGTCTCGGGCGGTTTCGCCCCCGGCAAAGAGGATTCTTGTTGTAGCTAATTTTAATGGTTTTCTTGAGCAAGATAATCGGCGCTCTAAAGCAGAACGTCAGTTGGAAGAATTATTTCGTCATGCTTCGACAGATGGTGCTATAGTTGTATGGATTGAACCCCACATGAACAAGGCAACAACATCTGGGGGACTATTTTCTGGCATCATAAAATGGGTAAAAGAAGGATGGAGCCGTTTTGCTCGTGTAAACACAGAGGGGGAGGTTAGTGATCCGTTCCTGACATCAGAGTGCAGATTTCAGTCGCCACTGACACCCTCGCAACTCCATGCTGTGCGACTATCGGTTTTACGCTTAGACCTAGGACGTTACAAATGAAAACGATAAGGCCGGGTATCATATCTGTGCGCGCAGTTAATCAATATCGTCGCCGAGATGTGCTTAGTTATTTAGGTCTTAGATATTATCTTGCGAACTCAGCTACTCTTACTGACGATTGGGCTAGACTAGTTGCGTCAGATCTTCTGTTAACACGCACTGATCCGATCTACTTTGGAGCCTATCACTTTAAAGAGTGCAAAGAATGCGGTGGAGTAGAGCATCGTGCCATGTCCCTCCCTGGTCCCAACGAAGCTTTAGCGGAAGCTGCGTTGCTTGACGAATGCTCTAATTACCCAATTGCATTCGACAATCCACCATGTGTTTTCAGTTATCGGTTAAACAAAGGTGAAAACCGTTCAGGTGTATTCAGACACTACATTGAAGGTCTTCAAGACAGACAACGGGCTATCGCTAAAGCTTGCGATGACCGTCCGAATGGTATAGTTCTATATACGGATTTAAAGCGATTCTATCCGTCCATAAGTACTGACGTGGCATTGAATGCCTGGCGCAAACAGGCTGGCGTCGGAGGTCTCCCTACACGATTTCGGGACCTAGGCGAAAAAATTATCTTTGACCATAGCAGGGCATGCAATCCTAATGACAAAGGCATTCTCACTGGGCCTATGTTCAGCCACCTTGTCGGAAACTTGGTGCTGCGAGAATTAGACGAGAAATTATCGAAATGCCTGCCGGCACGATACTTCCGATATGTAGATGACATCACTCTAGTGGGCGATGAAGGAGAGATGTTACAATCTCTATCCACATTGAAAGATTGTTTCAATGACATGGGATTCAGTCTCCACGATGATGCCTCTCAAAAGAACTTCAAGGTTTCTGTGAGTGAGTGGCTTAAAGGCCGAGATGATTTTCTTAAAAGCCGCAGGCCGATTTCATGGCCAACCCTGATAGGCGATCTAAAAAAATTCCTCTTTTTTAAGCCGGAGAAGAGAGAAGAGTTGCAAAATGCTTTTCGTGCCGAGGGGGTGCGGATTCCGATGCGCGATTACAGCAATGTGGTTTGCGAGCGAGATTTCCGTGAGAGAATCCGCGCTTTTGTTCAGAATCCATGGTTCACGCGTAAGATTAGAGGTGTTTCTATTGCCTCGTTGCTAAGTCAAGCTATGTGGCTCCGGAACACCTATGAAATGGAGTTTAGCAACCTTGCGGAGACCACCAATGCACTTCAGGGGTATTCACGTAAACGCAATATTCCAAAGCTACGCTACCGTGCCAGTCGCCTGATATATCTCGCCACAGACGACGTTCTGGCATCGTTATGCCTTGTTGCAAGAGAACTTCCAGAACTCCATTTTCATTCTCATGTGATGAAGGCAGTTGCCAGCGGAAATATTGACGACGTGTTGCCTTTGGGAACCAATGCGGCACAGGCAACTGCCCAGCCCCTAAAAGCCGCCGGGAGGCGATGTACAACATCAATTCAAGAGTTGTCTGAGAAAACGGAACAGGCTCTATCAGTCTTTCTTCTTAACGGACTGACTGTTGACCGATCAGCCAATATTTCAATAGGCACATCAGACTTAATGCGCTTTGCGGTGTCAGGTTCCGATATCTCTCTAATGAAAAGTGCGGAGCAGTTCATTCGTGAAATTGCTTGCCTCCACGGCCTTACTGAACATCCGCGCCACTCTGAAATTCTGGATGCCGCATTTGACAAGGATGAAGATATGGCATTAGACGCTATTGATCAACTTCAGGGAGAAAGCTCTGGAGCAGGTATTTATTAAACAGCGGATTACAGGGAACCGTTCTTTGATTACAAGTAAATCATCGATTCCGTAAAGGAGGCATTCCATACCATGCCCCCTGAAGGTTTTTCCTGCAAACAATGCGGAAACTGCTGTCTGAATCTCTCCGACGCCTTTTCAACATGCGCTGATGAAAGAGATGTCCGACTGTGGAAAAAGCTGGGAAGAAGCGACATTCTGGAATGGGTCGCTTGCATGCCTGTCGGCAAGGGTGTCTTTATCTACGATCTTTGGCTGCATCCGACAACCGGAGAAGACGTCCAGAGATGTCCATGGTTGAGGGAACTGCCCCGAAAGAATCAGTACGTCCGCGGCGTCTGTGCCGGGGACAGTCCCTATTCTACGACTGCGTTTCGCTCCGTCCGTAAATAGGGACAGTCCCCTTCGAGTTCGTCAAGCCGCGTCATTGCAGGGACTATCCGAAGTCAAGAGAACATGCCGGGAAAACAGGCTGTAAGGGTTTCGATTGAGATGTCGTTTGATTATTTCGCTTTGTTATGACATATTTAAGAATACCTTACTTGTGAGGTCAGCAAATCAGGGGAAAAGGACTATCGGTTTTATTTGAAAAACTCGGTGAGGCTGACGCTATTCGCTTTCTCTCTCAGATAACGTACGAAAAGAGAGATTGCATGAAATGACAGGACTTTAAGAGCTGAATATGCCGTTACGAAAGAGCTGTGAAAAAACACACTAATAAGACTTTCTCGGACTTGACTTGGTCCGCACTGGAAGCGTGGGCCGGGTCGAAGATCGTGACCCGTGGGATGTCATATAAAAAGAGCCGTTTTGTGCAGGCTTTAACCGTAACTCATGAGGGAGACCTTCTCGCCTGGGTGAGGGGAACAAGAAACTACGCCACAAGGGTTTCGCTCGAAAATGGGCGGCTTTTATCTGTCTGCACGTGTCCGTACCATACAGCCTGTAAACATGCCGTCGCGGTCGTCCTAGAATACCTTGACCGTCTTCAAGACAATTCGGAGGTCCCTTCGGCGGACAAAGATGATGAGAGAATACTCCTCCTGGAGGATGTGTCCCTGGCCTTCGAGGATGAAGAAGACGACATGGAGGACGATGAATTCATCATGGAATCCGAGCTTTCGGCTGCAGGCACAGGTGTTGCTTCCTCGCTTGAGAAGAAGTCCAAGAAGGAACTACAGGCGATGCTTGCCGGCATCCTCAAAGACCATCCTGAAGTAACAAAGGAATTGGGCTTTGTTCCGGCTACACCAAGAAAAAAAGGATGCGCCGCGCTGGTCAAGACCGTGACTAAAGCCATTGTCATCATTTCCGGCGAGACGGGATGGCGCAACTATTGGAAGCATACGGGTCATACGCCCGACTATTCGCCTGTTCGCTCGGGTTTGCAGCAACTTCTCGATGAAGGGTGCCCGGATGATGTGGTCCGGTTGGGAGAAAAGCTTTTTGTGAAAGGGACTGAGCAGGTCGGGCAATCTCATGACGAAGGTGAGACCTCCGACGAGATAGCCGAAACCATGCCGATAGTTTTCAAGGCCCTTGCCGCATGCTCCTTGTCGGATACGGACAAGTTGGAACGCGCCGTCGATCTTGGCTTGCGTGATGAATACGGCCTATGCCGGGGTCTTGATGAATTCCTGCGGACTAGGTTCGGGAAAGAATCATGGGGCGATCTGGCGGACCGTCTCCTTGGAAGGCTTAAAGGCCTGAAGCCCGACAAAAAGGGAGACCCCTTCTTTCGTCATTATGAGCGCGACCGCCTGTCGGATGAGGTCCTTCGAGCCCTGGAGAATGCTGGAAGAGAAGAAGAGGCCCTTGCCGTATGTTTTCAGGAAGCGGAAGTGACCGGCAGTTTTGAACGTCTCGTAAAGAGACTCCGCAAAGCAGGACGAACGGGAGAGGCAGAGGAGTGGATCAGAAGAGGGGTGAAGGCGATGAAGGACAGGTTCCCCGGCATCGTATCCTCGCTGAAAAAGGAACTGTTGGATATCCGGCAGCGGAAGAGGGACTGGTTATTTGTCGCCGCGCTTCGTTCGGACGAGTTTTTTGACTCACCCTCTCTGAAAGACTTCGATGAACTTCGAAAATCTTGTGAAAAGGCGAAGATTTGGAAAGGGGTCCGGGAAGTATGCCTAAAGTTTCTTGAGACAGGCGAATATCCCGGCGACAAGCCTGGCTGGCCTCTTCCTGATACGGGCTTCGGGAAATCCGGACCGTCGCGCGGTCACAAGCTGCCAATCACCGACGTGCTGATCGATATCGCAATGGAAGAAAAGCGTGTTGATGCAATAGTGCATTGGTATGAAGTGCATAAACAGATAACAAAGGCTTGGCCGGAACCTCATCGGGATGATATGGTGGCAACGGCCATCGTTCAGGCATATCCCGACAAGGCGGTTGCTACCTGGAAGAAGCTCGCAGAGGGACTCATCGCCCAGACCAATGTCGGCGCGTACATCGAGTCCGTTGCCTACCTTAAGAAGGCCCGGAAAACTTTGGAAGGACTTGGTAAGGCATCGGAATGGGTTGCCTATCTGCAGGCCCTGACTGAAATGAACAGGCGAAAGTCCCGACTCGTTCAGATGCTTAACTCCTTAAGCGGATGGCCCATCCTTTCCAAATGAACATCACTAAAAGTATTTCCGAACCATAGCTTACAAATAAAGCGTGTTTAGGTTAAAATAACAGCTTCCAATAATATTTCCGGAGGTATTTTAAGTATGATTCGCGATAAAGGGTGCGGCGAACTGAGAGGGTCCGACATCGGTTCCAACATGCGCCTTGCAGGCTGGGTGTTCAGAAGGCGGGACCACGGCGGGTTGATCTTTATCGATCTCAGGGACAGGAGCGGGCTTGTACAGGTGGTCTTCAGCCCCGACGTCTCCGGGGAAGCGCACCGTCTGGCCCATGATCTGAGGGGCGAGTTCGTCATTGCGGTGGAGGGCGAGGTGCGGCACAGGCCCGAAGGCACGGAGAATGCTTCCCTCCCCACCGGAATTGTGGAACTGTACGTGAGCAGACTCACCGTGCTGAACGAGGCGGCAACACTTCCCTTCCCCATGGAAGAGGCGGCCGAGGCGTCCGAAGCCCTGCGGCTCAAATACCGGTACCTCGATCTGAGGAGACCTGAACTCCGGCAAAACCTGATAACCAGGCACCGGGTGACGAAAGCGATACGCGATTACCTCGATGCGCTCACTTTTATCGAAATAGAGACCCCAATGCTGACGAAGTCCACGCCCGAGGGCGCACGCGACTACCTGGTGCCGAGCCGTCTCAACCCCGGGTTTTTTTATGCGTTGCCGCAGTCGCCGCAGCTTTTCAAGCAGATACTGATGGTGGCCGGACTCGAACGGTATTTCCAGATCGCCAGGTGCTTCAGGGATGAAGACCTGAGGGCCGACAGACAGCCGGAATTCACCCAGGTGGACCTTGAGATGTCTTTTGTGGACAGGGACGACATCATCGCCCTTACCGAGGGAATGATGAAGAAAGTATTCCGCGATGTGCTGGATACGGATATAGAGCCGAGCTTTGAGAGGCTGTCTTTCAGGGAATCCATGGAGAGGTTCGGCAACGATAAGCCCGATCTGAGGTTCGGCCTTGAACTCAAGGACATGGCGGACCTGGCAAAGATGGGCTCTTTCAAGGTTTTTCTGGATGCCCTCTCATCGGGCGGCAGGGTGAAGGCCATCAACGGCAAGGGCATGGCCGGCATGTCCCGAAAGGAACTCGACGTGCTGACGGAGGAGGCCCGGTCCTTCGGCGCCAAGGGTCTGGCGTGGATAAAAGTGAAGAACGGGTTTGAGTCGCCCATCGCCAAATTTTTCCCGACGGAGGTCCTGAAAAAAATGGCTGAACGGCTTGACGCCTCCGAAGGCGATGTCATGCTCTTCGTGGCGGACAGGGAACGGGTCGTGCATGACGTCCTGAGCCGTATGAGACTTGAACTCGGAAAGAAGCTGGACCTCATACAACCGGGTTTCCGTTTTGTATGGATCGTGGATTTCCCCCTGCTCGAATGGGACGAGGATGAAGGTCGCTTCCAGGCCATGCATCACCCCTTTACCGCTCCCCTGGACGAGGACCTCGCCAAACTGGGAAGCGCGCAGCAGGGAGAGATAAAGGCCAAGGCATACGACATCGTCCTCAACGGCTACGAGATCGGCGGGGGCAGTATCCGCATACACCGTAAGGACCTGCAGAATAAGATGCTCGGCGCACTCGGTATTACGGAAGAAGACGCGCGGATGAAATTCGGCTTTCTGCTCGATGCTCTGGACTACGGCGCGCCTCCCCACGGCGGGCTTGCGCTGGGTCTGGACCGGCTGGTCATGCTGATGGTGGGCGCCCCTTCCATCCGCGATGTTATTGCCTTCCCGAAGACACAGAAGGCGGTATGCCTTATGAGCGGCGCGCCTTCCTCCGTGGAGCCGAAACAGCTCAGGGAACTGCATATCAGGACGGACCTTCCGCTGCAGGGCTGATTCACTCGTTGTAGATAAGCTCTGCACACCGATTCCCAGCAGGGACGGGTCTTGACCGGATAGTGTGCTTCCTAGTAAGATAATACGCTATGTGGTTAGACAAGATCCCGCTGGGAAACATGTTGTTTAAGAAAAAGACCCCCATAGGGATCGACATAGGCTCCCGTTATATCAAGGCTGTCCAGCTGAATGATACGAAAACCGGCTATGAACTTGTCTTTGCCGTCGTCATGCCCCTTCCCGCCGAAGTCATTGTGGACGGGGCCATTGCCGACAAGAACCAGTTGGTGATCTCTCTCAAGGACCTTATGGCCAAAGCCGGCGTCAAGTCAGGCGATGCGGTCATCGGCGTATCCGGTCATTCCTCGGTAATCATTAAAAAAATAACCCTGCCTTCCATGACCGAGGAAGAACTCGGCACATCCATAAAATATGAGGCGGAACAGTATATCCCCTTCGACATCAACGATGTGAATATCGATTTCCAGATACTCGGTCCCAAGCCTGATGAAGAGGGGCAGATGGACGTCGTCCTTGTGGCGGTCAAGAAGAACGTCATCGCCGATTACGTTGATGCCGTCGAAAAGGCGGGGCTCTATCCCATTATCATGGACATCGATTCTTTCGCCCTCAGTAACATGTACGAGGCCAGTTACGATTTTGTCGAAAAGAAGAATATCGCCCTCGTCAATATAGGGGCAAGCAAGACGAACATCAATATCCTCCAGGACGGATTGCCTATCTTTACCCGGGACAGCGTCATGGGCAGCAATAACCATACGGAGGCCCTGCAGCGGGAACTCGACGTCTCTTTTGAGGATGCGGAAAGGCTGAAGCTGGGGCAATCCGTGGACGGGATTTCCCCAGACAATGTCCTGATGGTCCTCAGCAACGCGTCCGAAGAAATATATACCGAGATATCCCGGTCCTTTGATTATTTCAAGAGCAGCGTGAGCGAAGAGGACATCGCGGAGATCATCCTCAGCGGCGGGGCAGCGCTTCTGAAGGGCTTTGCTGAGACAATGGCCGAGCGACTCGGGATCCCGGTGGAACTTGCCGATCCGTTTAAGAAAATGAGGGTCCCCGAGAAACTCGACGGTGACCGCATAAAGGAGATCGCCCCCATTACGGCGGTGGCTGCCGGTCTGGCCTTGAGGCGGATTGAGGACAGATAATGATCCGGATAAACCTCCTCACAGAGAAGAAAAGAAAGAAGAAGTCCTCGACTTCCTCCCAGGGTTTTTATATCATTCTCGGGGCTTCGGTTTTAGGGTCACTCCTCGTGATGGGGACCACCACGTATGTTTTCAAGTCCCAGGTTTCCGGCCTGAAGGTGAAGATTGCGGCAAACGAAAAGCAGGTTGAAACCATCAAAAAGAACCTGGAACAGATCGAGAAACTGAAGGCAACCAACAACGAACTCAAACAGCGGAGCGCCATTATCGAGACACTGCGCAAGAACCAGTCTGTCCCCGTGCGCGTCCTCGATGAAGTGAGCAATGCCCTGCCGGACGGCGTCTGGCTCAATTCCCTCTCCTACAAGGACAACGCCGTTATTATTGAGGGCTTTGCTTTTACCAATGAAAATATTGTCTCCTATGTGGAGAACCTGAAGCGTTCGGGCAGTATGACGGAAGTCTACCTGGACGAATCAAAGGAGACGGAGATAGGCAAGATAAAGGTTTACCGGTTTAAACTCAACTTCAAGGTGAAGGGGTAACGGACGGATGGATCTCAAGCTGAACATGAATTTTAATGTTGACAGTCTGCCGCCGACGCAGAGGAAGCTGCTGCTTATACTGCCACCCGTCCTTATCGTCGCTTTGTTCGTGTACCTGCTGATCATGCCCGCTTTTAACGAGAAGACCCAGCTGCTTGTCCAACTCGACAAGCAGACCCAGGACATCGCCGCCCTCAAGCAGAATGCCGCTTCGCTGCCTGCGCTTAAACGGGAGAACGAGAGGCTGAAAAGCCTGCTCAGCGAACTCCAGATGCAACTGCCTGAGGAAAAGGAAGTGTCCGGTCTGCTGAAGCAGGTGTCGGAACAGGGCATCAAGTCGGGACTTCAGATTGCTTTGTGGAGACCTACGGCCAAGAATGTCCATTCCAGCAAGGAAGTCTACGAGATCCCCGTAGAAGTGGAAATGAGGGGCACGTACCATCTTTTCGGGCAGTTCTTCAGCAATATCACAAAGCTGGGCAGGATAGTGAATCTCTCAAACATAGTAATGCGTGCTGCCCCGCCGAAGTCGCCTAAGGACCAGCTCAAGGGGGACCTGAACGTTACTTTTACCTCCCTGACATACTCTGTTATCCCCGAAAAGGAAAAAGCGGAGATTGAGCGCATCGAAAAAGAGAAAGCCGCCAAGGAAAAAGAGAAGAAGAAGAAATGAAGAAGATATATAGTGTGCTTCTTATAGGTGTATGCTGCTCTTTTTTAGCCGCGCTTGCCGCGGCAGGCGATATGAAACCCTTGCCGCCTGCCGATCCTAAGCAGCAACAACAGACACAACAAACCGCCGCTGCTGTGGTAACGCCTCCTCCGGTCCAGGCATATGAATATAATGCGAGGGGGAGGAGGGACCCTTTTACTTCCCTTGTCGCTACCCCCGAAGACGAGAAGCGGAAAAAACGCACTGCGTCCATAGATAATTTTGAGGTCTCGGACTTCAAACTTGTTGCCATACTTTGGACCGGCAGTGGTTATTACGCTGTCATTACCCTCCCCGACAACAAGTCCTATACCGTGAGAGAGGGGGCGAAGCTGGGGATGCATGACGGCAAGGTATATAAAGTTACGAAGGAACTTGTTGTCATCAGGGAACAGGTGAGAGACTACAAGGGCGTTTTGATCACGAAAGATACAACTTTAAAACTCCGCAGAGAGGAAGACGATAATGAAAACGGGGGTAAAAATTAACGATATGAGAGCGTGCGCAGCGTTTCTTCTGATCTTTTTTGTGTTCTGTATGCCGCTGTACGCGAAGGACAGCGGCGATACGGCTAAGGCGCCTGTTATTACCGGTATCGAACTGCTCGACAATGCCATCCTTGTCACGGCAAGCGGTCCGGTCTCTTACCGGGTGCACAAGTCCGAGGACCCTTTCCGGATTGTAGTGGATATCGACGGCATGGGTATCGGGAGGTTCAGGGAGAAGATATTTTCCGATAAAGCTGGAATCACCGAAATCGAGCTGGTACAGGTCCAGACCCCAACGTTGGCGGCGCGTTTGAACATCCTTTTTCAGGCGCCCTCTTCCGTGTCCCCGGAAGTGAAGGGCAATGTCCTGGCTCTCCGTATCAGGGAGAACACCAGGACGGCCTCGGTGAAGGGTGACGTGCCGGAGAAAGTGGTGACAGCGGTTGATGACCCGGATGACGGGGAGATGGACGGAGAGGGCGATACCGCGACTGAGATTGCCGAGGTCCTCTTAAACAAGACGGATGAGGGAGCTGAACTCATTATTAAGGGTGATGGGACCATGCCCGACCCTGATGTAAAGGAAGTGGAAGGCAAACTTATCATCGATTTTGAAGACATGGAAATGAAGGCGTCTCTTCCTGCTGCCCTCTTTTCCCCGCTGAAGGACCTGAAATACAGGGTGGAGGAAGGCAGGTTGAGATTTGTTTTAGACCTGGCGGAAGGATTTGCTACCCGGGTCGTCGCGTTCGATGATGAACTCGTGGTTGCGATTTCCAGCAAGACGGCCCAGCTGAAAAAGAGCGCTCCTGCCCAGGATGCGCTGAAGACCGGCGGGTCCAAAGACCAACTGGCTGAAAAAGGCGCCCGTCTGATCTCTCTTGATTTTCAGGATGCCGATATTATCGCTATCCTGAGGCTCCTGAGCGATGTGAGCGGCTACAATATCGTTGTTCATCCCGAGGTAAAGGGCAAAATCACGGTGAAGCTTATGAATGTCCCCTGGGAGCAGGCCCTGGACATTATTCTAAAGACCTTCAGTCTGGAAAAGATAGTAGATGGCAATATTATACGTATTGTTACCGTAAAGGCCTACCAGGACGAGCAGAAGGCCGTAGCGGATACAAAGGAAGCCGCGCGGAAGGCCGAAGATATCGTGACGAGGATATTCCCCATCAATTACGGGAGTGTTTACGATATGGATGCAAAGGAAGGGAAACCGCCGATAACGGGTGTGAAGAAATTCATAACGGAGGCCAAGGTGCTCTCCCCGAGGGGCAGCATAAGCGTGGACGAAAGGACACGTTCCGTTATTATTAAGGACACTCCTTCCGCGCTTATGGAGGTCCAGAAACTTCTGGATACAATAGATAAGCCGACGCAGCAGGTCCTTATCGAAGCGAGGATCGTGGAAGTGAGCACCAATTTTTCCAAGAGCCTGGGTGTTGACTGGGGAGGCGGCTTGTCCAGCTCGAACAGGCTGACAACTGCCGGTGGTTCGGCCTCATCGTCCTCGGTGCTCGGCGGCAATACGTCCAATAGTTCCCTAAGCAACCTCCCGGCGAGAACAGCGTCAAGTGTGGCGCCCACAGGCGCCATAACCTTTGGGTATTTGAACGCGGCGCAGACTTTCGGGCTCGATATGAGGCTCTCCGCAATAGAAACCATGGGCAAGGCTAAACTGCTCTCGACCCCGAAGATCATGACCCTGGACAATGAGCAGGCCCTTATACGGCATGGCAAGAGAATACCGGTCACCACGCCGGGCGCCACGGCTGGTACTTTTACAACAACGTATATCGACGCTAACCTGAAACTTGTGGTCACGCCTCAGGTAACCCCCGGCGGGACCGTTCTCCTTAAAATAAACATCAATAAGGACCAGCCGGACTTTAGCAGCAAAGACAACCTGGGCAACCCGGCAATCGATACCAGGGAGGCTGCCACGCAGGTGCTGGTGAAAAACAACGAGACGGTGGTCATCGGAGGCATTCTTAAGGGGACGGAGTCCAACGATGAAGCAAATGTCCCTATGATTTCGAAAATACCGATCCTGGGCTGGCTTTTTAAGAGGGATACAAAGGAATCGTCGTCCGAGGAACTGCTTATTTTCATAACACCGAGGATAATTAAGCAGTAACCGTGCCGCTGAGAAATGACGATGCAGACGACAATTTTACCGAGGGAGGATATATGAAAAGACTTCTTGCTTGTTTTTTGTTTTCCGGCTTGCTGATTATTTCCGGCTGCGGTGGAGGTTCCACGTCCGCGCCTACGGGATCAACGATTACAATAAATCCTGCGACCTTTACACTGACGGATGCCTCCGCTACGGTTTCTACTCACACGCAGTACTTTACTGTCTCGGTAAAGAACTTAGCCGGCGCGTCTCTCGGGAACACGAAAATAGTTATTTCCTCTCCCTTTGCCGTGCCGGACAGCAGCGGCTATGTCCAGCTTTACAATGGTACGACCAAAATGGACTCGCCCTTTGAGGCTGAAACCGACAACTTCGGCATTTATCAGCTTCGTTTTGATTATACGTCCGGCGGCGCACGGGCATACGCCGGCAACCTGGAAGCCCGCTCCGGGAGCGCATTCGGAACCGCGTCTTTCAGCATAGCAGCGCAATAAGGAGACCGCTAATGGCACGATATCTGACAATCCTGTTAATATTTTCCTTATATGCCTGCGGAGGAGGAGGCACCAGCAGCGGACTGCCCACCCAGGTGGGAAGCGCCGGCGGGAGCACTGCCGGGAGTGCTCCCATTGCTACTGCTACTGAAAGGACGGGCAGTGTGGAATTCGTCTCCGCGACGCCTGCAGTCATCGGGCTGAAGGGGTCCGGGCAGACAGAGGTATCGGTTATTGTTTTCAATCTGAAGGACATCAACGGGAAGCCTGTTGCCGACGGCACTGCGGTCAGCTTCTCCATGAGCGGCCCCAGCGGCGGGAAACTGCCCGACAACGGGGGAGAGTATATAGGAGACCTTGATTCCACTCCGACCCAGGCGACCGGTTCAACGGCGAGCGGATCGGTCTCGGTCAACCTCCACAGCGGCAGCGTATCGGGCATAGTAAGGATCACCGCGAGTACCGACATAGGCAGCGGCACCACCATCTCAGCAGTGTCCACTGCCGTATCCATCGGGGGCGGCATCCCTTCCGCAGCCCATTTCACCGTTTCGACGGACCAGTACAATCTGGCGGGTCTGGCCTTTGTAAACAAAACGGCAAATATAACCGCAACCCTTGCGGACAGGTTCGGCAACTATAATGTTCTTACCGGCACATCAGTATCCTTCTACGCGGAATCAGGCGCGGTCAACAGGAGCGCAACGACGGATGCCAAGGGCATTGCCACCTCGCCATTCAGGACACAGGCCCCGGACCCCGCGCATGTCGATTGCCAGGCCTGGGAGACCAGCCTGATAACTACTTTGAACGCCAGATACGGTCTTGCCGTTCCTGCATGCACCAAAGATACCGCACATCCGCGCAACGGTTGGGCCAGTATTATGGTTGCGGTCAGGGGCGAAGAGGCCTTCGATGACCGCAATGGTAACGGGATTTATGACGCGGGAGAGCCGTTTACCGATACCCAGCAGGAGGCCTATATCGATAAGGATGACAGCGGCGCCCGAAACGACGGGACCGGAAGCGCGCCTTTCGAGGAGTTTATAGATGATAATGGCAATGGCTCATATGATGGCGCAAACGGCGTATGGGATTCCAATAAAACGATATTCCAGAATATCACCCTGTTGATTACAGGCGGTCCCACTTATATCAGGTTTGACACAGCAGGTGGTTTTAACATTCCCAACGGTAGCAGTAAGACATTCAGGGTCCTTGTTGCCGATGCAAACCTCAACCCCTTGTCCTCAGGGTCAACGGTTACAATTTCTTCCACTGCGGGCACTCTTACCGGCCTGATATCGTACACTTTCCCCAATGCGTTCCAGCAGGGTCCCACGGAACTTACCGTCGTCCTTTCCGATTCTGATACCGCTACGGTCTTGGCAGCTCCGGCAACGATCACCGTAACAGTTACATGGGAAGGCGGAAACTATGTCAGTTCAATTTCCGGTACTGTCAACTAAAGCCGGCAGCAGTACTGTTTCTCAGCGCAGGGACATGCCGTACAGCGAGTAGACGAAGCGCCCCGTTATCGTCAGCCCTTCGTCGTCTGCTCCGTCAGGGAGCGGCCAGTAGGGCTCTCCATTGTGTATGGCTTTCAGTGCCGCGTCATCGAGGGCCTTGTGCCCGGAGGTGCGCACTAGTTCCACCGCCCCCAATCTCCCGTCTTTCCTGATGGTGAAGCGTATCTGCAAATCCCCGTTCACCCCTCTTTCCACCGCTTCACGGGGATAGTACCAGGCGCTCTCGATGCGCTCCTTGAGGCGCTGCATGTAGCCATAGTATTTATAATCTTTTGTGTCAAAAGTTATGCCGTTATCGTGCTGCGTATTTTTCTTCTGCGCCAGCTTGCCGATAATGTCACTGTCGAATAGTTTTTCCATCGGTTGGAGCCTCTGCCCTGCAGAGCGTCCCTGCAGGGCGCCACCAGCGCCGGTCTGTCCGCTGTCCCCGGTGGCATGCTCCGGTTGCATGCCTGCTGACTTCTCCACCCCCGTATCCTTCGACCCGCCGCTGCGTGGAGGCGTCTCAAGGGTATGCTGCTGCCGGGCTGCCGGGACGGACGACAATACTTTCGGCGGCGGCAGGTCTTTAGGCAAGCGGGGCATCCTCGATAGTTTTTCCCGCTGCTGCTTTATGCGGGGTGTGTTTGTCTTCTCTTGTTTTTTTGGGAGAGGTTCTTCCGGCACGATGATTTGTGCAATGAGGGGTTTTTGCTCTTTCACCCCGGGGGCTTTGTAAAAAAGGAATGCGAGTGCGAGCAGAATAACATGCAGGATGAATGAGTACAACAGATATCTCTTCACAGTGCTTTTATTGTAACACAGCAGAGCGTCCGGCTGAAGATGTCTTATGCGTAAAACGGCCAAACATGCGGCTGCACAGGGTTTGCAAGGATGCGGGCGGCAGGTCGTGAAACGTGCTGATGCAGGAGATGAAATGCAGGAAATATTTTTTTGTCATACCGCTCCTATCTTTGCCGATGTTGATTTTGCTTGAACTTTTTAGAAAATGTAGGTAATATTTATATCAAAAATCAAGGAGGCTTTACTATGGCAACAGCAGCAAAGAAGGCAGTGGCGAAAAAGGCAGCGCCTGCAAAAAAGGCAGTAGCAAAAAAGGCAGCGCCTGCAAAAAAGGCGGCAGCGAAAAAGGCGCCTGCAAAAAAGACAGCAGCGAAAAAGGCGCCTGCAAAAAAGACAGCAGTGAAAAAGGCGCCTGCAAAAAAGACAGCAGTGAAAAAGGCCACAGCGAAAAGATAACCGGTCATTAAGCGGACCGGTCATTACTAAAATGTGCTGACTGTTTTGAAAGGCGCACATCCCTTTCAGGCAGTCCGATGAGGAGAGATCGCTTTTCCACTTCTTGCCTAAATGGCTTCGCAGGTGGTATTTTAAAAGGTGAATCTTTCTTCCTTTCAGAAACCAAGCCGCTATATTGGTGGTGAGTATAATGCAGCAGGACGCGACAGAGGAGCTTCCGAAAATTTTTCCCGGAAAGATTTTCGGAAGTCCCCAGTCGTGCATTGTACGCTCGCCTTTCCGGATACCTATGAAGTAGGAATGTCCCATCTGGGACTCCGCGTTCTTTACGAAATCATAAACAGCCTGCCCTATGCCTCTGCCCAAAGGGTCTTCTCTCCCTGGACCGATCTGGAAGAATACCTCAGGCGTGAGGGCCGGCCTCTTACCTCCCTTGAATCGGGAACGCCCCTGCGGGAATTCGATGTCCTGGGCTTCAGCCTTCAGTATGAACTTTCCTATACCACGGTCCTGAACATGCTTTCCCTCTCCGGTATCCCGTTGCGCGCGGAGGAACGAAAGGACGAAAAAGGACATCTGCCCCTTGTGGTGGCCGGTGGTCCATGTACTGTCAATCCCGCTCCCATGGCGTCTTTCATCGACGCGTTTCTCATCGGGGACGGCGAAGAGGCGGTGGTGGAATTGATGGATACCGTGCGGCAATGGAAGACCTCCGGCGACGGGCGGCGCGATTCCCTGCTGCAAGGGGTTGCGCGGCTGAAAGGGTTCTACGTCCCCTCCCTGCACCGGCGCGGGGAATGTGTTCAAAGGCGTATTGTCTACGATCTCGATGCGGCCCCGTACCCGATGAAGCCCCTTGTGCCCTATACCTCTATTGTTCACGACAGGGTCACCATCGAGGTGTCGAGGGGCTGCACCATGGGATGCAGGTTCTGTCAGGCGGGCATGATCTACCGGCCCCTGAGGGAAAGATCTCCCGGAAGAGTGCTGGAGATCGCCGAACAGTCCCTGAGAAATACCGGATACGAAGAAGTGTCCTTCACCTCGCTGAGCGCGGGGGATTATTCCCACCTCCTCCCTCTCACAAAAGAGTTCAACAGGAGATACAGCGCCTCCAGGATCGCCCTCTCCCTTCCCTCGCTGCGGGTTGCTGCCGTGGACCGGGCTGTTTTGAGGGAGATACGCACGGTCAGGAAAACAGGTTTTACCATGGCGCCCGAGGCCGCGACGCAAAGGCTGAGGGACGTCATTAACAAGGACTTCTCCGATGATGATTATGAAAAGGCGCTGAGCGCCCTCTTTGAAGAAGGATGGCTTACTCTTAAAATGTATTTTATGATAGGCCTCCCCACTGAGCGGGAGGAGGACATAGAGGCCATACGCGAGATGGCCCTGCGGGCACTGAGAATTGCCAAGAAGAACACCGGCAGGTTCGTGAACATCGGCATTACGGTCTCGCCGTTTATTCCGAAAGCCCATACACCTTTTCAGTGGTGCGGACAGGCGGGCTTTGAGGAGATGCAGGGGAAACTGTCGTACCTGAGAGAGGCGCTGAGCAGTAAGAAATTAAAGTACAAGGGGCATAACGGGGAGATGAGCCTGCTTGAGGCGGTCTTCGCGCGGGGCGATGAGAAGCTCTCACTTGTCATCGAAGAGGCCTGGAAGCAGGGATGCAGACTGGACGGGTGGTCTGAACTTTTCGATTTCGGAAAATGGTCCGCTGCCATGGACAAGACCGGCATCGACGGCCCTGCCTACGCGCAAAGGACTTTTGGTAAGGACGAGAGCCTGCCCTGGGACATGGTGGATGCCGGCGTGACAAAAGAGTTTCTTCGCCGGGAATACGAAAGGGCTTTATCCGAAGAGCGCTCCGGCGATTGCAGGAAAGCCTGTACAGCCTGCGGACTCGCCTGTACAAGCGCGGAAGAAAAACACGAAGAGATAACTTTCTCCGCACTTCAGCCCCCCGGTGCTTCTGTAACGCCCGGTATCGGAAAGGTCCGTGTCAGGGTCAGATTTTCAAAGACGGGAACGCTGCGTTATCTATCCCATCTCGAACTGGTGACAGCCATGCACCGCGGTTTGAGGAGAGCGGGAGTGCCCTTTGATTTCTCGAAGGGTTTTCATCCCTCTCCAAAGGTTTCCTTCTGCCCCCCCCTTAGTGTCGGTGTGGCCGGCAAAAGGGAGTTTTTTGATATGGAGGTTTTTACCCCCTTTGATATAGAATTTTACCTGGGAGAGTTGCGGAAAACCATGCCTGAAGGAATCAATATCGATACCATGGCCGTCATCCCGGTGAACGAGCCGTCGCTGAGCGGCTTTATAAAAAAGTACGCATACGAAGTGAGGGAGAGCGCAGAGTCCACGGCGACTGCGGGCGGTCTTAGCTGCGGCTCATGGACCGCTGGCGCGCCCCTGATAGTCAAGAGGGATAGCGGGGACGTGGATATATCTCCCTGCATAGAAAGCGTGGAGCAGCGGGAGGATGTTTTTGTCCTGACCCTTGCCGATCGTGAGGATATCAGGGTGAGGATCGGCGAGATTGCGGGGTCGCTGTTTGGCCGCAACTCCGGGGAGTTGGACATTATGAGAACGGCTGTGTACGGCCTTAAGAACGGATGGGTGGAACCGTTATGACGGGTGAGCTGGTCATCAATGTGACGCGGGCAGAGAGCAGGGTCGCCCTTCTTGAGGGGGGACAGGTGGCTGAGTTCTACATCGAGAGGAAAAGGGACACGAGCCTTGTGGGCAATATCTACAAGGGACGGGTAGTGAAGGTGCTGCCGGGCATGCAGTCCTCCTTTATCGACATAGGCCTCGAAAAGGCGGCCTTCCTCTACGTTGCCGATATAATGACGGAAATGGAAGATTATTATTCAGCCTTCCTCGAAAGCGAGGCGGAGGACACGGACCTCTACAGAAGGGCCGAGTATGTGGAAAGACTGTCCATCGAGGAGTTGATCCAGGAGGGGCAGGAGATCCTGGTGCAGGTCTCCAAGGACCCCATAGGCACCAAGGGCGCCCGGGTGACCTCATACGTTACGCTGCCGGGGCGTTACATTGTCCTTATGCCCAACGTGGAGCACGTGGGCATATCCCGCAGGATCGAGGATGAGGAAACACGCGCGCGCCTGAAGGCCATGGCCGCCGAGGTCAAGCCCAAAGGCTTCGGACTGATAATGCGGACGGCGTGCGAGGACGCCACCATCGACGAAATAAAACACGATCTCGAATTCCTGCTGCTGCTCTGGGACAACATACAGGGCAGGAAGGACAAAGTCTCCGCTCCGAGCCTCCTGTCAAGCGACCTGGACCTGGTGTCCAGGAGTGTCAGGGACTTCATGAGTCATGATGTGGAGCGCCTTATCATCGATTCCCCCGACGAGTTCGAAAGACTGAAGGAATTCGCAAGGACCTATTTCCCGCGCCTCCTCGACAGGATAGAGCTGTACGAGGGCAGGGAGCCGGTATTCGACGCTTTCGGCATCGAACTCGACATTTCGCGGGCCCTTGGCAGAAAGGTATGGCTCAAGTCCGGGGGCTATATTGTTATCGACCAGACGGAAGCCATGACCGTCATCGATGTGAATACCGGAAAGTTCGTGGGTAAGGAGACCCTCGAAGACACCATCCTGAAGACGAACCTCGAAGCGGTGAAGGAGATAGCGTACCAGATACGGCTGAGGAACCTGGGCGGCATTATTATTACGGACTTCATCGATATGGAAAAGCCGGAGAACAGGGAAAAGGTGTTCAAGGCCTTTGTGGAGGCCATGAAGAGGGACAGGGCAAAGAGCACCATTTATAGTATTTCCGAACTCGGTATTATACAGATGACCAGGAAGCGGGTGCGGGAGAGCCTCGGGCGGGTACTGTGCGACCAGTGTCCGTACTGCGAGGGCCGGGGCTTTGTCAAATCGGCCAGGACGGTAGCGTACGAGATATTCCGGAAAATTAAAAAGATGAACCTCTCAAGCGGGACCATGGCCATGATAAAGGCCCATCCGGCGGTGGCTGAACTGCTGTACGAAGAGGAGAGGCAGGACCTCGAAGAGATCGAGAACACGTACGGTATCCAGCTCATCGTCAAGGAAGATACCGCCCTCCACCAGGAAAACTACGACATTACGGTGCTCTGAAGCAGCAATGAGCAACCCCTCCACCATAACAGAAGGGCAGGGGCAAGCCCTGCCCCTACGGAAGAATGTGTAGGGGTGCCCCTTGCGGGTACACTGTTTCCTGAGAGAAATAACAATGACCGATAAATTCGAAAAACTCCTGTCCATTCTGCGTGAGATGCATTCCGTTGTCCTTGCTTTTTCGGGCGGGGTGGACAGCACGTTCCTCCTGAAGGCGGTAAAGGAGTCGGGGGTCCCGCATTTTGCGATCACCGCATACTCCGAAACCATGCCGGAGAGCGAGCTGCGCTGTGCAAAAGAGATGGCGGAGTTCATAGGCGCGCGGCACGAAGTGATTGCCTCGGGCGAACTGGACAATCCCGACTTTACCGCAAACCCCCGCGACAGGTGCTTCCACTGCAAGGACGGGCTCTTTTCAAAGCTGTCGAAGATAGCGCTCGAGCGCGGATACCGGTGCGTGGCGGACGGCAGTAATCTCGATGATCTGTCGGACTGGCGGCCCGGCAGGAAGGCGGCTGAGAAGGCCGGTGTGCGGAGCCCTCTTGTGGAAGCCGGCTTGTCGAAGGCGGAGATACGCGAACTATCCAGGACCATGGGCCTGCCCACGTGGGCGAAGCCGGCTTCCCCCTGTCTCTCTTCGCGTTTCCCTTACGGGGTCGAAATTACCAGGAACGCGCTGAAACGTGTGGAGACGTCGGAAGAGTTCCTTCGGCAACTCGGGTTCGGTGAACTGCGTGTGCGGAGTCACGGTGATACGGCGCGCCTGGAGGTAAGGGCGGACGAACTGGACCGGCTTTTAGACAGGGAGCTGAGGGTCCGCATTGCGGAGCATTTGAGGGCCCTCGGGTTTAAACATGTGGCGGTTGATCTCGAGGGCTTTAAAAGCGGGAGTCTCAATGAATAAAGAGAGTGCTTTGAATCTTGACTACTGCGTCCGGTGCGGCAGCTGCAAAGCGCTCTGTCCTACCTACTCTGAAGAGGGCGTTGAGGGCATGAGCGCGCGCGGCAGGGTGGTCCTCCTCCGGGAACTTGAGAGCGGCTCACTGGCGCCCTCCGCCCTGCTGGACAAAATGATCTTCAGCTGCATGCTCTGCGGGGCCTGTAACAAACTCTGTCCGCTGGGCATTGATATCACCGGGGCCGTATATGAGGGCCGGAAGAAGCTGAACACGTCCGGCAGAAAAAGAAAGTTTATTAATTTCGCGGCTAAACTTGCCTTTATCCGGACTGCTGTCAGCTTCAGGGCGCTGAAGTTCCTCGAAAGCATAAATGAGGTGTTTCCCTTTTACCGTATCAGACCTTTCAGCATACTGCGTAAGCTCGGGGTCTCCACTCCGGCATACACGCTCAGGGATGGCGCCTCTTTATTCAAGGTCCCCGGGGCTAAGGGCAGAATAGCCGTGTTTGCGGGATGCACGGTGAACTACCTGTATCCCCGGACCGGCGAAGCGCTCATCAGGAGTCTCAATGCCCTGCGCTACGATGTCGTTCTGCCCAAGGGCGAGGTCTGCTGCGGCGCCCCCCTGCTGGGTCTCGGTCTCGAAAAGGAGGCTGCCGAACTAGCGCAGAGGAACATGAATACCTTCAGCAGGCTTAAAGTGGAAGCGGTAGTGGGCCTGTGCCCCACCTGTGTGCACTTTGTCAAAAATGAGTATAAGGGGCTTGTGGGAAGCGGGATGGACAATGCGGTGGATGTAACACAGTTTTTCAGCAGCGGCCTGCCGCCGGACAGCCTGCGGCCCCCTGCCGGAAGGGACACTGTGAGGGCCGTCTACCATGACCCCTGCCACTCCCTGCACCATCTTGGCGTGAGCGCTGAACCGAGGCAGTTAATGGCGTCCATGGGATATGCCCTGCTCGATGCGGAGAGGGGCTGCTGTGGCTTTGGCGGCACATTTCGTTTATTATATCCGGGACTCTCCGAGGGGATCCTCCGGCAGACAAAGGAGCAGTACAGGAAAGCGGACCTGATTGTCACCTCCTGCCCGAACTGTGTCCTGCAGCTCAGAAGCGCTATAGAGGACCGGGAAGTAAAACATATCGTGGAACTTATCGCTGAAAGATTACAGGAGAATGGGCATGAAAGAGAAAAAAAAGATAAAAGGTAAACTGGAGATACTCACCCCGCAGGGACTTGAGAGCGGGGACAAGCCCCGGAAAATGCTGATGAAAAAGAAGAAGAGCGCCTGTGTCCTGTGCGGCGAGTGCTGCAGGGGCGGAGGCCCGGTGCTGATGAAAGGGGACATGGAGCTTTTCCTCTCGGGGGTCCTCTCCCACGATACCACGTATACCGTGCGGGAAGGGGAACTGATCAGGACCCAGGGGGACGGCGAGGTCTTTGAAGCGCCCCTTGAACTGATAAAGATAAAAGGCAAAGCCGGCTCGCCGGAATGCGTTTTTTACCGGGCTAAAGGACAGTGCGCTATTTACGAAAACAGGCCTTCGCAGTGCAGGGCCTACAAGTGCTGGGCCCCTGAAGATGTCCTGACAGGACTCGAAAAGGAGAGGATGGTCCGCAAACATATATTCGGCTCAGTGGACCTGCTGCTGGAGGCGATGGGCAAACATGAAGAGAAATGTTCGTACCAAAAGCTTGCGGAGGCCTTTGAAAAAGTGGCCCAGGGCAGCGAGGAGGCGGTGGAGGATATCCTGGACATGCTCCAGTACGATACCTATATCAGGCCGTTCCTGCAGGAGAAGTACAGTGTGCCCGAAAGCGCGCTGGACCTGCTGCTGGGCAGGCCGCTGGCAGACACCATACAGGCCTTCGGTTTTAAAGTGGAGAGAAGCGGAGATGAGTACGTTCTCGCGGCGATAGAGGAGAAAAAAGAGGGGCAGAAGTAAAACTGTGAGCTCAGAGGAATGGATAGAGGTATATCTCACCTTCGACCAGCTTGAGGCGGAGATGATTAAGGCTTTGCTCGAAAGCGGCGATATCCCGGTGGTGGTCCGCTCGTCGAAGGTGAGTCCGTATCCCGTGAATATCGGCAAGATAGGGGAAGTCAGGATACTTGTCCGGGAGAGCGACAGGGAAATCGCGGAAGAGGTCATACGTGGGGGAGGGACGACGTGAGAGATCAGCAGGGCCACGCTGGTCTAGCACGGGGGCGCAGACAATGAAACCCCACCACAAGAGCCTCCACGAGGCGATACAATTTTATATCCGGATGATAGGAGAGGGCCCGGATAATGCGGACTCATACTATAATCTCGGGATTGCTTTTCATTCCCAGGGACAGACCCGGAAAGCCATACGATGCTTTCAGAAATCATTGCAGATAAATCCCCATAATATCTACGCATACAGTAACCTGGCGATTATTCTTGCACAAAGCGGCGAAACGGATGAAAGCATGGACACTCTTGAACAGGCCCTGCTGATACACAAGGATTGTGCCGACCTGCTTTGCACGCGTGCCGATATATTGCTGACCATGGGGCAGGTAAAAGAAGCGATACGGGGCTTTGAAAGAACGATAGAACTGAAACCGGACAGTGCTGTTTCCTATTATAAGCTCGGCAGTATTCTTGAAAAAGAGGGGAAGCTCAGTGAAGCAATGAGGTTGTATTTAAAAGCGGTGCATATTAATTCACCCGCATCCTTCCTGCCATTGTTCAGCGATCTTGAACCAGATTATCCCGTGCTCAGGGAGAGCTTTGAAGGGATTAAAGGATTCCTGGCAGGGCTGGAAGGTTATACATTAATGAGGCTCGCCGAGAGGGGGCCCGGTACCGGTGAGATAGTCGAGATCGGCAGCTATATGGGGAAATCCACCTGCTGGATGGCAACGGGAACGCAAAGGGCATCCCGGGAGAAAGTTACAGCTGTGGATCACTTTCGGGGGTCTTCTGAGCACCGGGACGAAGGCGCACATAAGGAAGAGATATTGGCCAGGGAGGGAACGACTTTCAACAGTTTTATGGAAAATGTACGGATGATGCAATTGGCGGACTATGTGCAGCCTGTCATCGCTCCGTCGGAGGAGGCGGTCAGGCGATGGGGCAAGCCGATACGTCTTCTCTTCATCGACGGGGACCATTCGTACGAGTCGTCAAAAATGGATTTTGAGTTGTGGTCGCCATTTGTTGCAGAAGGGGGCTGCATTGCGTTTCATGATATCCTGATATGGGAGGGCGTGACGCTGTTTTACAATGAATTGATGCAGTCAACTTCCCGTTATCATGAAGTGCTGTCAGTTATGTCCTTGCGGGTCATCCAGAAGAAATAGTTCGCCGGCTCCAGTGGTACAATAGAGGGATGCTGTTTTTGCTAAGAGCTTGCCGGTGAGCGGCGCTACATTCATCCACCACGACGGTGCGCTCGGGGATGTGCTTCTCTCTCTCCCCTGTTTCGGCGTTATCAGGGAGAACGCCGCTTCCGTGCATATCGCCTGCCGTCCGGATATTGCGGCCCTGCTTAAAGAGACCGGCTGTGTAGATGCCGTTTCGTCCTCTGATAATTCACTGTTTGCGTCCCTCTACTCAGGGCCTGCGGACATCAGGGCAAAGGAATTCCTCTGCCGCTTCGACCGTGCTTTTGTTTTTACGATAAAACAGGATTCCCCCTTTGCCGCAAACATGAAGGCCGTCCTGCCCGATACGAAAACAATTCTCACTGTTCCTCCTGACGATGCGCCGATGCATGTGGCTGAATTCAGGGTAGGGCAGCTTGCCCGGGGCAGAGAGATGAGTGCATCGGCGCTCCCGGATATCCCCGCGGTCCACAGGGAAAGGGCAACGGACATCCTGGCCCGCGCAGGATACCACGGGGGAGAAAGCCTTCTGGTGGTCCTGCATCCCGGCAGCGGAGGGAAGGGGAAGCGCTGGCCCCTGGAGAATTATTTCGAGCTTGCGGATACTCTGTCGGAAACGTACAAACCTTTCTTCACCCTTCTCCTCTCCGGACCTGCTGAGGAACGCGGAATGAAGGACGCTGTGGAGAGCTTTGCGCGCGGCCGCACGAATGTTCTTCACGTGGCCGATGAGGAACTCATAACAGTGGCCGCATTGCTGAGCTTATGCGACCTCTATGTGGGAAACGATTCGGGTATAACTCATCTGGCCGCGGCCTCCGGGGCGGAGGTCATCGCTCTTTTCGGCCCCACGGACCAGCTGCTCTGGAAGCCGTTGGGCGGGAGGGTGCACATAATCTCTCCGCCCAACGGAGGTTTCAGGTGATGATCCTCCGTATCTTTTCCAGGGCGAAAAGCACTTCCCTGCGGTCAAGAGGAAAGTTTTCCGCGGTATACACTTTCAGCGCCTCTTCGTACGCCTGCACCGCCTTCCGGGAATTCTCCTCTTTGTCCCTGAACCTGGATAACAGGCGGTACGCGTTTCCGAGGCTGAACTGCAGGGCGGCGAAATCCAGCGGATAGCTCTTCTGGGTCCTGACTTTCAGCGCTTCTGTGTAACCTTGTATGGCGCTGAGCAGCAGTTCCTGGTCCTCCCTGCTCTCGAAGAGCAGCATGAAGGCGCCGGCGAGCTGAGCCTGCGCACCGGCGAATTGGACGGGATAGTCCACTGCCGTATATATCCTGAGGGCTTCCCCGTAGGCTGAGGCGGCTTTAGTGAGCCTCTCCTGTGTCTCTCCTGAACGGGCGAGGTCCTTGTAGGCGCCGCCCAGTTTTGCCTGTATTTCAGCGTAATCGGCGGGATATGTTCCCGCAGTGGCGATCTTCAGCGCCCCGGTATAAGCCTGTACGGCGCTGAGCAGGTTCTCTGTTTCATGCTGAAGCTCTGCCAGTGACCGGTGCGCATCGCCCATGTTTTTGTGCGCCCGTAAAAAATCCTCCGGGTACTTGTCCCCGGTATATACTCTGAGGGACTCCCTGCATGCCTGTACGGCCTTCGCAAGGTTGCTTTCCGTATTGCTGAATTTGGCGAACTCCCTGTACACGCCGCCGAGTTTTATCTGCACGGACGCATAGTTGACCGGATAGGCGTCGATGGTATAGATGGAGAGCGCCCCCTCGTAGGCGAGCAGGGAACTCTGGAGGTTCTCCTCAGTGTTACTGAGGTCGGCGAGGAGATGGTGTGCGATACCCAGATTGTTCTGGGTCATGGCATGGTTTACCGGATACGAGAGAGCGCCATACACCTTCAATGCTTCCCTGAAAGCATGAACGGACTTCATGATGTATTTCCCCTTCTCGCGGGACCCGGCAAGGGTCATATACGCACTGCCGAGATTATACTGCGTCAGTGCGTAGCTATCGGGGGACTTTCGGGGATCGATGTATTTCAACGCCTCTTCGTAGGACTGAATGGCCCTGGTTATTTCCTCCACCTTGTTCACGGACTGGGCCAGCCTGCTGTGGCAGTTCCCTTCGCTGTTCCGGATATGGGTATACGCCTCCGGGTCTTTTGCGCCCGAAACCTGCTGTAGCAGGTCGTTGTAGATGGAGAGGGCATCCGGGACCATGTTCTCCCGCAGCAGCATGTCTGCCGTATCGATGCGGTTTAGAATCCTTTCCCTGTACGCTTTTCTGTTCAGGTAGTCGGACAGGAAATAAAAAAGGACCAATCCGAGGCCTGCCGAGATTGCGCCGATGAGGCCGCCCAGCAGGCCGATGGTCCACTTGTTCACGTCGCCCGGCATTGTTTCCTGTATACCCCGCTATGAACTGATTTTTTTGAACGGTTCCTTGCGGAACGCTGCGTATATACTACCATAATACTGTAAGGCTTACGCATTCATTTCCACGCCTTTCGGCTCCGTCACTTCTATCTGGTCTTCGGCGACCCACCAGATGCCGTCCTTGCCCCAGTTCACCAGGTACCGGTATTCGGATTTGCTGTTATTGCCGTTGCAACTCATGATGATACCGGTCAGCGCTCCCTTGGAATTGAAAAACTCAACCCTGTTCCCTATCCTGAACTTCAGAGGGAAGACCTGCTTAGGTTTTGAGGTATCTCCAGATGGAAGAACAACTGCTGCGGGACTTTCATGCGGAGTATTCGCAGCGTGGAACAGGGGCTGTGCGAACATCATGTTTTCCTGCAGTTTTTCCACGGCCTGATACGCCTCTTGCAGCCCATGCTTCCCGTGATGCTTCTGCAACAGCGCTATTTTGCGGCGATAATAGTCCGTAAGTTTCAGGGCGGCCAGGTATGCCAGCACGTCCAGACCTGCAATGACTATCAGAATAACCGTTATCCGTATCAACTGGGCGTAATTCATAAGGCGCCTCCTGTGTGTTGCGTGTACCGGATATATAGTAACCGTTAATAAGACCTTACGCTATATATAGTATCGGGACTTCTCCGGATAAATTTACCGGGGGTGTTAATGAGGCGTTACGGGCAAAAGCCGGACACTATGGAGGTATCGGCAATGGCCCGGCAGGATATTCTGGTATAATCCAATAATCATGGTTCCAAAGATGAAGATAAACATCATGACACGCGCCGGTAAGTAGAGATGGGAAAGTCCGCCGTTATTTTGCTTCTGTATGTCCTTTCCCTGTCCTGTGGTCCCGTATTGGCGGGGGAGAGCTGCGGCGAATGCCACGAGGCGACGGTTGCGAGTTTTATGAAGAGTTCCATGGGTGGCGGAAAAGGCGCTCATGTTCATAGTCAGTATCTTACGTGGACGGGCAAGACAGGCCCCCAAAGCTGCGGCCTTTTGATCACGCCCCTCACCGAGAAGGCGGCGCACAACCTGCAGCGGACATGCAGCCAGTGCCATGTCGGCTGTCTTGACTGCCACTATTCCCCGCAGGAGCAATCCGGCGCACAGACCGCGGGCTCCCATACATTTGCAAAGAAACCTGATTCCCTCACCTGTTACGGCGGCGGCGGAGAATCCTTTAGCTGTCATGCCGGGCCCCTTGAGAGACGGCGCGGAGACGGCTATCTCAAAGCTGAGTTTACCCAGGCAACGCCCAAGGGAAAAGAGGCGCTGAAGAATGCCCAGGACGTCCATGCGGGGAAGGGCGTCGTTTGCGTGGACTGCCACGAGCCGAACAGGAAGACCGGCAACCATGCTGATCTCACCAGGACCGTCAACTGCGCAAAGTGCCACTCAAAGACAGTTGCGGCGTATGTGAAGGGTCCGCACCGGAAGGTGGACTGCGCCTCCTGCCATGTGTCACTTATAGGCGGGTATGCCTTCAATTTCTGGACCGCTATGGAGGTTAGTCCGCTGAACAGGATACAGGATTACCTTGTGGACGCCATGCCTCCCGTGCTGGTGAAAAATCCGCGGGGGATCTGGGTCCCGGTGCATGTGGTGCCGCATACCTCCGGCAATGTGAATGCCGGGGAAGTGAATTTTTCCAGCCGGCTTATTTTCAGGAACATTCCCTGGGTGAGAATACAGCGGCGCTATTTTTCCAGCGATTCATACGCGGTGACGGGTCTGGTAAAGGACCCCGACGGAGGGGACAACGACATTATGGCATGGCTCAATGTGGACAGGATTGCCCACGGGCTGGGGAAATCACGTTCCTGCGAGAGCTGCCACGCTTCCACGGCCCAGAGGGTGCCCACCGGTTTCGGGAGCGGCCCCTACAAGGATGTTGAAGAAGGGGAATATACCATTATCGCGGACGGGCAGGGCCTGCGGGTAACGGACTTCCGGGGTCCCGGCGGAGAGCCTCCGGCAAAGGGGCTTGGACCGTTCATGGACAAATGGGAACTTAAGGGCAATTTCGGTCTCCCTGAATTAAAGAACAGAAAGCTTTATGAAACCCTGAAAAAAGCCCGTGAAAGCGGCGCTTTCACCCACTGAGCGCGACCGGAAATTTCTGTTGACTTCTCGGGGGAAATATGTCAATATTTTTCCCAGAAGTTTCAGAAGTTTTTGCATGCATAATGCCACAAAGACTTTTAGCTTTGTGGCTTTTTTATTCCCCTCATTCTGAAGCTTTAGTTTATAAGAAGGAGGTTGACAAACATGGCTAACGGAACAGTGAAGTGGTTTAATGAGTCCAAAGGGTTTGGCTTTATCACCAGCGAAGATGGTACCGATGTATTTGTGCACTACTCGTCCATCCAGGGAAACGGTTTCAAGTCCCTTGCCGAGGGCGATAAGGTCAGCTTTGATGTCGAAAGCGGCCCCAAAGGTCCCAAGGCAACCAACGTGTTGAAGCAGTAACTGATTGCCATCGAGCGTCCCCCTGCGCCGCAGGGGGACTTTTTTTTGCGCGGAGAGAAGAGAGAAGCGGTAAAATGACGGCACGACCGGATAGCTTTTAATTGGCGCAGGATATTGTCAAAAGGTGCTGGAAAAGGTTCTCGACAATGGTGTCAACATCATTATCCTCAACACAGATAAAGAGAGGGCTCTCTTTCAGAATCTCTTTTAAATCATATTTGCTGATCATGTCCTCTCTCCGTTCCTTTTCCTGCTATAGTTATCGGGGGTTTGTTGCGGAGGTTTAATCTTTAATTCATCCTTACTCCATGCAAGTTCTATGATAAAATGTTGAGAAACACAAAGGAGAGGGAACCTATGGCGCTATCAGTTAAAATGTATTCGCTTAGTACATGCAGCCACTGTCATCACGCAAAGAAGTTTATGGATGATTGTGCCGTGGCATATGAGTTCAGGGATATAGATTTGCTCGTGGGCGAGGAGCGGCAGGCAATTCTTGATGAAATAATAAAAATTAATCCGCGATGTACTTTCCCCACTATTGTTATCGGTGATAAGGTCATCATAGGATTCGACGAAAAGGAAATCAGGGAATGTCTTGGGTTGTGATCAATATCCCGGGGAATTACGTTATTTAAGTGGAAACTGGTGCCCCCTAGAGGATTCGAACCTCTGGCCCCAGGTTTAGGAAACCTGTGCTCTATCCTACTGAGCTAAGGGGGCTTAGCCTCGAAGTGAAAGTTTATTGTACCAAAACAAGGAGAGCCCCGTAAAGCTTTTTACCGGTGTGAAAAATCACCGGACAAAGAGGGAGGGGCTGTGCTAAAATTATGCACGATTCATACTCAGGAGGTGCTTTATGAATAGACGTATGGTGTATGCAAGCGCTGTCGCCTTGTTTCTGGGAGTGCTTCTTTTTTCGTACGCAGACAGGTTGTACGCCGGGTCGCCGGGGCGGGCGCAGGTCTCCGGGAGTGTTCTGCTCGCCGCTGATGGTGACTCGCCCAATCTTCTGCTGGCGCCTGGCAGGGAACGGCCGGAAGGCCGCGAGTATACTTCACGTCCCGCCGGCCGTGAATATTCCTCTTCGCCGCAGGGCGGAACATCGGGAGAGGTAAGAAGCCGTTTGAAAAAGGCGAGGGAAATGTTCAAGTAACCATCCACGGGCAGCCCCTCCGGCACGGGAGCGGCCGTCCTCTACTGCTTTTAGCTGTCCCCTTTCTGCCTCCGGAAAAGGGTTACATTTTCCCCCCGGGAAATGCTACGATGTAGCTTCCCCAGGCATAAATCAAAGGTGAATTTTCCCTTGACTTGGCCAAACCTTGAAGGTATATTGAGTGTGTCTATAAGGGTGTAAGGGTGCTTGCAGTAATTAAATTCCAGTCACTTACGCGACAGGCGGCGGGAACTAAATTGAAACACGAAAAATAAAGAGCAGGGAGGACTAAAGCAATGAATATCAGGAAAGCGTTATTAGCGGCGGCATGTATCTCCATTTTTCTTATGCCGGGTGCAGCGTCGGCCATAGGCGTAGAGGCGGCCCTTGGCGGGTGGAGCCAGGACCCCGGCGGAGATATTGCTTATAAAGGGGAGAACCTCGGTCTCGGCAGCGACCTCATGTACGGCAGCAAAACGCGTTTTTTCGGCAGGGCAAAGATCGACATGCCCCTCTTTATTCCCAATATCTACCTTATGGCAACACCGATGTCGTTCGAAGGGACAGGGAGCAAGAACGTGCCCTTTGTCTTTGGTAACCGGACCTTTAATGCCACGATCCCCTTCTCCTCTGACCTCCGGCTCGATCACTACGACATCGCCCTTTATTACGGCCTGCCCTTTGTAAAGACCGCGACCACGGGAAAGCTGAACGTCGATGCGGGCCTGGATCTCAGAATTGTGGATTTCAATGCTTCGGTCAAACAGAGCGCTTTGAATTTCAGCGAAGCCAAAAGCTTCACCCTGCCCGTCCCCATGGTGTATATCGGCGCGCAGGTGAAGCCCGTGGATAAGCTGTCCCTTGAAGCGGAAATCAGGGCCATCGCGTACAATTCCAGCCATTTTTACGACCTTATCGGCAGGGTGAAATACAAGGTCTTCGGCCCCGCTTTTCTCAGCGCAGGATACCGTCACGAGAGCATCAGGATCGACACAAAGGATGTGAAGGCCGATGTGCGGTTCAGCGGGCCTTTTGCCGAAGTAGGCGTGGAATTCTGAGGATGCGCACTATAGCGGTACTGGTTTTTGCTTTTCTTTTGCTTTTTTTTGCCGCTCCTTTTATTGCCCGGGCTGATGACGAGGCCGTAAGAAAGGCGGGCGCTCCAAGGATACTGGTTATCTATGACAAAAGCTCCGGCCTGACTGAAGATAAAGATACCGTAGCTGTTAAGAGCGTGTACGAAGGGATCGTGGAGGCGCTGACCGATAAGAAGTACCGGGTAGTGGACAGGTCATCCGCGGAACGCTTCTCCATGCAGATCGCGGAAACGCACGATATCGATCCGGTGCTGAACAAGGCCGCGGCCTTCGGTCTCACCTTCAAGGCAGAGTACACGCTTTATTACAGGATAAGCGGTGTGGTCCGGCATGACAACCTCAGTTCCGGCGCGCTGATCAGGGTAAAAGTGCAGGTAATCGACAATACTGCAGCGCAGGTGGTCACCGCAAAGAGCGCTGAGTTTTCTTCCGCGGGGTTGAATATCAAGGACGCTCTTGAGAAGGCGGCCCGCGGGGCCGGTAAGAAAGTGGTGGTATCCATTTCACCTGTTCTTGAACAAGGCTGGGCCGAGCGCGTGAAATCCGGGACCATCTGCACGGTCGTTATGGAATGGGGGGAGAACAGGGACGGGGTTTCCCGGTTTGAGGGCATGCTTGAGGCGGGCACGTCCGTCGCTTCCATGAAAGAACTGGAGTCAGGGGGCGGCAAATCCACCTATGAGATCGTGTATAAGGGGAAAAGGGACCAGCTCGACAGGGACATTCTGAAAGTGGGCGAAGCCCTCTCTTGGACTATTATCAAGGTAAGGTCGGAGGGGGACAGATCCACATGGCAAAAAAAATAGGAGGGTTTTCCATGTACAGAAGCTCGCGGAAAGTTATTCTTACCAGTCTTTTTGTTTTTGTTTTGGCCCTTTTTTCATCCCGGGCCATGGCTGCCGAGGTAACGGCAAGCGGTGAGGGTCCGACACGCGACCAGGCCATCAAGGCCGCCATGAGATACGCTGTCGAACAGGGCATCGGCACTTTTGTAAAGTCCGAGACCATGGTGCAGAACATGCAGCTCATCGACGACAAGATATTCTCTCACAGCAAGGGATACGTGACCAACTACACTGTGGTCAAGGAAGAGAAGTCCGACGGTATGGTCAGGGTCACTATAAAGGCCACGGTGGACAACAAGATACTGAAGGACGATATCGAGGCGCTGGGCATCCTGCGCAAGAATGTGGGGAACCCCAGGATACTGGTGGCCTACAGCACGAAGGGCGAATCAGCGCCCGCGCTGAAGGGCAAGGACTTCGTGGACGAGATATATAACGGCATTGTAGAGGCGCTGACGGACAGGCAGTTCAGGGTGGTGGACAAGAGGGCCTCTGAGAAATTCTCGCAGCAGGTGGCCGAGACCCACGAGATAGACGTGGACCTGAACAAGGCCGCGGCTTTCGGCCTCCAGTACCAGGCCGAGTACACTCTTTATTACAACGTGAGCGGCGAGGTAAAGGAAGGCGCAGTCTCCACCGGAGTTAAACTCCGCGTGAAGTCTCAGTTGATCGACAATACGCGTTCACAGATCGTCACCAGCAAGGTGGTGGAGGTGACGGGCAGCGGCCAGACCCTCAACAACGCGCTCGAAAAAGCGGGTCGCGACGGCGGCAAGAAGGTGGTCATCCCCATGCTCGATGTTATACAGAAGTCCTGGATGGAGATGCAGCAGAACGGGTCGCTCTACACTGTTGTACTCGACGGCGTGGACGATCCCGAGGAAATAGCGAAGTTTACCGAATTGTTCGAGAAATTCCCCCTGGTGAACTCTGCCAAAGAGGTTGAGTCCGGCGGCGGCAAGAGCACCTTCGAAGCTGAATACAAGGGCAAGCGCGACCAGCTCGACCGGGATGTGCTGCGGGCTTGCAAGGAACTGGGCTGGACCATGAAGAAGATACGCTCCGAGGGAGCACGGAGCACCTGGAAAAAACAGTAGCAATATTATAGAGGAGGGTTTGTCATGAGATTAACGAGATTTATCGCATCTGTTTCCATCTGTATGCTTATTGCCGTTTTTGTTTTTACTTCAGTTGCACGGGCCGAGGTGGTGACCGCTACCGGAAAGGGTAAGACCCCGGAAGCCGCAGTGCAGGACGCACTGAAAAAGGCGGTGGAGGCCGCCATAGCGCAACTGGTGGACGACGATACCTTCAAGAAGAACAAAGCGAAGATATTGGGCGCCATAAAGGGTAAGAACTATGTGCGCAAGCACAAACAGGAGGGCGAAGAGGAATTCACCGGCTCTGCCTATATCGTGACCGTAAAGGCCGAAGTCGACACCCAGGCCCTCGAAAAGGACATCAACACCCTGGGGCTTTTGCAGGACGCCATGGGCAACCCGCGCATCATGGTGCTGTATAACGCTAAACTGCCCATGGGCGGGCAGCTGCAGCGCGCGGATGCCGATTACGGACTGGGCGCCTTCTTCGACAATTCTTACGGCTCAATTGTTGATGTGCTGACGGAAAAAGGCTTTGATGTGGTGGACAAGGGCGCCTCCGAGAAGTTTTCAGTCCAGCTTGCGGATACTCACGAGGTAGACGTGGACCTCAATAAGGCCTCCGCTTACGGTTTGAAATACCATGCCGACCTCATCCTGTACTACCAGGCCATCGGCATCGGCAGCGAGAGCGGCGGGGCCAAGATATTTCTCAGGTCGGAACTGATCAACCCCACCACCGCGCGCATTATTGCGAGCAAGAAGGTGGAACACACCTCGGGTACCGGCAACATTGCGGAATCCCTCTACCGTGCCGCTGATGAAGTGGGCAGGAAGATTGCCACCACGATGGTGGAAGCCATTAAGAAGAACTGGAAGAGAGAGAAGTCGAGCGGCGGCACCTTTATCCTCGTTATGGACGGGGTGGACGACACCGAAGAGGTAATCGGTTTCAGGAACCAGCTCAAGAAATATCCCGAGTTCGAAAAAATCAGGGAAGTGGAATCCGGCGGCGGCAAGACCACCTATGAGGTGAAGTACACCGGCGGCAGGGACGACCTGGACAACCTTGTCATCAAGGCCGCGAAGGAACTGGGCTGGAAGGTGAAGAGGATCCGCGCCGAAGGCAACAGAAGCACCTGGAAAAAACAGTAACGGAGGGTTTTATGAAGAAAGCATTACTCGTTCTATTTATTCTTCTCGGCCTTGTTGCCGTACTCATGCCGGCTGCGCCGGCTGCGGCCGAGACGCGCAATTATACGGAAACAGTGACCGTGCCGTTATCCGGTGACGAATATTCAGCCCTGGTGGCGGCCAAGCAGAAGGCGAAGGAACAGGGGCTCGCCCATTATGTCAAGGAGGTGTACAGCGACCGTACAGAGACCCTGAACCTCGGCGGGGAGGACAAGTACATCTCGGACCTGAAGGTCCTCAACAGCAAGGTGGGAGGGTTTATCTCCAAGGAACTTACCGCTACCATACGTATTACCATTAATGAGGAAGAAGTGCGGGCCTATCTGAAACGTCAGGGCGCCGTGGCGGGCAAGAACGAAGAGAAGAGAGTCTTCGTCGTGCTCATTCCCGGCAAGATGGACAGCGGGGATGCCGATGCCATCCTGGATAGTGTGCGCGCCGAGGTAAGAAAGGTGCTTACAGCCGCGGAATTCACGGTCATCGATTCCGAAGATCAGACGAAGAGGCTCGAATCCCTCGTGGACGGCAAGGACTTCAGCATGGTGGGCCAGCTTGAGGGACTCGGCGAATGGCTCATACTCGGAAAGGTGGAGATGCAGGCCTCGAAGGACGGGAGCATGTCGGCCTTCCATACCCTCATTACCGGCAAGGCGGTGGCCATTTCGAGCAGGGATCTCCTGTGGGAAGACAACGTGGACGGTTTTGCCCGTTCAAAAGCCGGCGAGCCGCCCCTTGTGGGCCTAAGAAGCTCTTCCATTAACGGCGGGAAGGAGTTCGGCAAAAAAGTGCTCTCAGCTCTCCAGACAAAGACCCTCACGGCGGAGAGGAGGGGGAGCAGGTATGAGGTTGCTTTCAATACCGGCGGTAACTACAAACTGGAACGGAAGATCGTAAAACTTCTTAAGGAAGGTATCGCCGGACTCAAGAACGTGAGCGAGAAGAACAGGGGCAAGGGCAGCATGATGGTGGACCTCTACTATGTGGGCAAGATCAGCGATCTTGTGGACCTTCTGATAGACAATTTCGAAAAGGACCCCGAGCTGAAGAAATTCAATCCTCAGATTGAGGGGAACAAAGTGAGTTTCCAATAATGTACAGGAGGAAGGCTACGATGAAAAACAGTTTATGCAGAGAGAGTAACTGTGCCAGGCTGGCCAGGCGCTTTGCCTTGTATGCGGGCCTTGCGCTCCTCATTGCCGGTTGCGCTACTGGCACGGCGCTTCTGGAAAGCTATGTTACCCCCGCTTCGATTTCGGACACCCTTGATTCCTTTGAGAGCGCTTCTTTGGCCATCAAGGCGTCCAACAGGATACTGCGTACGCCCATGCAGGAGAAGGACGAATGGCCGGCAAAGCTCTGGGAAGCCCCGAAGGCAGAGAATGTACTTAAAATGGGCCTGACCATGTTTGCCGCGTCCCAGGGGATCACTGTTCCGACTGAAATCGACCCGCAGACAGGGTTCCCGCGGCCGACTTCCTCGCTTTACCTGCTCATAAAGGACAGGCTGGCGATTATGGATAAATTCAGCTCCCGCCAGCACGCAGAGTATTTCAGGAACAACCCTACAGTCTACTACTACAATCCCTATGAAGGAAAGGTTGTCGAGGGCAACCCTTATGTTTACAAGAGCACTCTGTGGGCCTACGGCACGGTGATGAACAACAAGGATTCCATCAAAAAAGCGGAGAGCGAAATCGATCTTTACAACAAGGGCTTCGAAAAATGCGATGCGTGGATAAAGCATTCGGAGAAGGGACAGGTGGAGGATGCTGCCTGCAAAGCCTCCATCAACAGCGATGAGGTGAAGAAAGACCTCGAAGAGAAGGCCAAACTGAGCAAGGAAGACCTTGAGCGCGACAGGAAGCAGTATGACAAGCTTTCAGGCAGGGTCTATAAAGCGAGCCTCGCAGGCGCTGACTTTACCGCTGCAGCCGTGGTAAAGCTGGTGGGCGCCATTATCAAGGCCCCGAAGGCGCTACAGAACGCGAACAAGGAATTCAAGGGCTGGAAGGGAGCGGTGAACACCGCCATGATCCTGCCGCGCATTAAAAACGCCATTGGTTCGTTCGGGACATACAAGGACAATCTGGGCCTGCAGGTCACTACATACAAGACCATGGCTTCCAATCTGAAGGGTAAATATGATCTCAAGGACGACGAACAAACAAAGGCCGCATGGAACAGGCTCAGGGAAATGGAAGCGGCCCTGAAGGAGATAGAGCCGAAGCTTGCCCTTATTGAGAAGGGCGGCGATATTGCTTTTACTCCCGCGGAGATAAGGACGTGGGAAGCGCTGGCAGCGGCATATCCGGCTTACGACTTTAAGACGGTACGGACGCCTGAGAGCATGGTGGCTGCGGCTTTTGGGGAAAGGACAGGAGGTGTGAAATAGCATGAGACAGAGAGGGATTTTTTTCCTGACAGTTGTTTTCAGTCTGGTTGTCTTTGGGTGCGCTTCAGGTCCGCAGGTCAAATACGTTACCGAAGCCGAGAGCGTCGTGACGGAAGCGCTGGAGGCGGTTTTCATCGAAGCCGACGAGATGGGGAACGACATTAAAGCGAAACTCCCGAAGACCGTCACCGGGGCTGACGGCGGCCAAGCCGTGCGGGAGGAACTGGAGCAGGTCATCCAGAAGAATATAAAGAACACCAACAAGTTCAAGGATGTCATGGTCAAGCTTTCGAGCGGGGACAGCTACTCCATCGTTCCGCGGATCGAAGAGGTGAGCGAGTTCTACACGGCTGTTTCCGGCGATCCCAGCAGGAAGAGGGCGGGCGCGAAGGCAAAGGTGCATCTGGATGTCTTCCTGTACACCAAGAAGGGCGAGAAGAAACTCATGGCCTCTTTCAGGGATGAACGCGAGAAGGAAGTGCGGGTCAGGTCTACGGACCCCAAGCCCGATATGCGGGACCTTTACCTGGCAGCCATGAAAGTTGCTTTCGCCAGCGCCTCGGACAAGCTGGGCAGCAGGTTTAACCCGAGCTATGAAGCGGGCGAGGTCACGAAGGTGGACGGCGACATGGCGTACATCAGGATGAACACCAGTTTCTTTAAAAACATGCCGAGCAAGGACCAGACAGTGGACATCCTGGACAAGGACAATTTCAGGGTCGCTCACGTGGAGGCCATGGATGTGAAGGAAGAAATGGTAATGGGCAGGATGTACAAGACGGCAGGCAAATCCGTTTCTGCCGGCATGAAGACCCGCGCCCGGGTGAACAGGCTGGAATAGGCGCTACAGATATGCAGCTACAGCAGGAAAGCAAACGATTGAGAAAGGAGGATACCATGATTAAAAGGATTGTAATGAGTGCGATGACCGCGCTGCTGGGGCTTGTTCTTGCCTCAGGCTGCGCGCCGCAGCAGGTTGCGAAATGCACCGCACCGGAGGACAATCCCCAGCACCATTACCTCAGGGGCATGGAAGCGCTGGAGAAGGGCAATCTGGAAGGCGCGAAAGAGAAGTTCGAGAGGTCGGTGTTCTGTGAACAGAAATTCTCCATTGCCTATAGCGGTCTTGCCATTGTAGCCGCGGAAAAGTCGAAGACGCAGACTGAGGCAGGCTACCGGAACGTGGAAGCTTCTAAGGCCGTGGAGAACCTCAAGAAGGCTGAGAAGCTTGCATCCACCGGCGAGGAGAAGTTCGATTACCTCGTGGCGGTCATGAGGGTGTATCCGGCCATCCAGTCACCAAAGGACTGGCTGAAAAAAGCGCAGGATGCCTTCAGCGATATCAAGAACCTCAAAGTGGACGAGCAGAAACTGGTCTACTACCAGGGCACTGAGGCATCGCACTATTTCATGGGCCTTGCGTATCTCGCAGCCCTCGAATTCAGGCAGGCGAGGGACAAGTTCTCGGACGTCCTGAATGCAAAGAGGGAGGGTAAGTGGAATGAGAAGGCCGACAAGGCCTGGAAGAAAACGGACAAGATCGTCCGCGCCATGTCCGGCATCACGGTGGGAGATGTGGGCAAGAAGATTGCCATCAAGGACGGCGTCACCAGGGGCGACCTGGCCGCGCTTCTCATCGACGAGATGAAGATAGACAAGCTTTTTGCGGGCCGCATTCCGGTCCAGTCGCAGGTGGATAATATGAAGGCCGAGTTCACTCCGGCAGATGTCCTTAACCACCACTTCAGGGATGAAGTGCTTACAGTCATGAAATGGAAGGTGAGGGGCCTTGAGCCGAAGTTCGACGAGACCTCCAAGGCCTACCTTTTTAAAACCGAAGATGTGGTAAAGCGCGGTGAAATGGCCTTTATACTGGAGGATGTGCTGATCAAACTGACGGGTGACGAGAAGCTGGCCACCGCTTTCTTCGGACAGGACAGATCGCCCTTCCCGGATGTGCGGCCAACATCGCCGTTCTATAACGCGGTTTTGAACATGACTACCAGGAGCATTATGGAAGGGGAACTGTCCGGCGAGTTCAGGATAGACAGCCCTGTGGATGGGGCCGAGGCCCTGCTTGCCATCCGGATGCTCAAACAGAAAATGAATATTTACTAAACTACCGACAGGAGGACCATTTTATGAAAAAGTTGTGTGCAGCGCTCATCCTCGTAATATGCATGGCGGGTCTTGCTGCCGCCCAGTCGCAGTCGATGAACCTTGTTGACGAACGTTTCCAGAAGGCAAACCAATACCTGCACCAGAACCACCTGGCCCCTACCACCAGCCCCGACCAGGCGTTCATGAACGATTACATCCTGGTTGTCGGGGAAGGACTTCCCCTGGCCGCATCCAAGAATTCCGGTCAGAAGAGATTGACCGCGCAGCGGGCCGCGACAGCCGACGCATACCGAAAACTCGCCGAACTTCTTGACGGCGTGGCGATTGTCGGAGAGACTTTCGTCAAGGATGCCGAACTGCAGTACGACCTGGTCAAGACGGCGGTTGCCGGTTTTGTAAAGGGCGCGCAGATCGTCATGCAGGAATATAACCAGCAGGAAGAGACCGCCCTTGTCATTATGAAGGTTGGACTGAACGGTCCCAGGAGTTTCGGCGCTCTCATGTACGAGAAGATACTCAGCGAGCCGAAGATAGCTACGGCAATGATTCCGGAGAAGCCGCTCTACAAGCCGGAGCCTACCGCTGTTCCGGCAGTGACTGACGTGGTCTATGACGGCCTCATCATCGATGCCACCGATTACAGTTTCAGGCCCGCGCTCATCAACAGGATATTCAACCCCAAGGGAGAGGTGCTGTACGACCCTTCCAAAATAAGCCAGAAAGTCCTCGTTGAGCAGGGTTGCGGCGAATACACCAACAGTGTTGACAAGGCCAAAGCGGCCCTGGGCACACGCGGCGTAAAGACCCCCCTAATCGTTAAAGCCACTGCCACGGTGAGCGCTTCCGACTTGCAGGTTTCTGATGCCGACGCGGTGAACATCTTCGCCGCCAACCAGAAGTCGAGTTTTCTTGCCGGAGCGAAGGTCGCTTTTGTACTTAAATAATTGATGCAGGGAGGACCGGCCGATGGCCGGTCCTCCCTGTAATATCCGTTGCACGGGGATATGACCATGAAAAAACTCTGCCTGTTGTTTTTTGCCCTGCTGTTCATCTTTTCCTGCGTGCCTTCGCAGGAGGTAAAGAAAGATGCTTCTGAAATGGCGGTTTCCGGCGATGAACTGCCCAGGACCGTCGCTGTCCTGCCCTTCCAGAACGACACGCCGGAGAGAGGGATTGCCAACCAGATGAGGAGGGCTTTTGCCAACCATTTCAGCGCAAAGAACTACAACGATATGAAGCTCCCTGTGGTGGATGAGAAGGTCGTGCTCCTTGAGAAGTCCGCTGGAAAGAGCGTGCTTGACCTGAAACCCCAGGAGATATGCCAGGCCCTCCAATGCGACGGCCTTGTCTACGGGAAAGTGACTGACTACAAAAAAGTGTATGCCGGTCTCTATTCACAGCTGGGCCTTGAGGCCGAAATATGGATGGTGAATACGAAGACAGGGAAAGAGATATTCAGGATAAAAGACGCGGTGCGGTACCATGAGGGGGGCGTTCCCCTGTCCCCGTTGGGATTGATCATGACTGCTGTTTCTACCGCCATGAACGTCCGCGATATCCAGCAGGTGCGCCTGCTGAACGAGTTGAGCTACAAATTTAACGGGAAGATTCCCTCTCCCCCGCGCATTGCCGCCGAGGAGAGGCCTGTGATAAAAGATGTGTTGACCAATGCAAAGGAAGGTCCCTTCGGCAAAGGCAAGATCATACGGGTGGGACTTGAAGGCGACAGCGGCATGGTGGCGACCTTCGACATCGGCAGCTTCAAACGGGGCGTTCCCATGAAAGAAACGAAACCCGGCATTTACCTGGGCGAATACCTCGTCCTGCCCGGAGACAACACGACGGACATGCCGCTGGTGGCGTCCCTGAGCAAACCCGGCGGCTATGAGAGCCAGTGGATCGATGCGGGCGGGTTTATCATGATAGACACCACCCCCCCACCGCAGGTAAAAGGCGTGAAGGTTAAAGGCTTCCATGACAGGATCGAACTGGCATGGGACGCTATAAGTAATATCCCCGACCTCAAGGGCTACATCGTGGCAAGGAGCACTCAGCCCCTGAGCGGTTTTTCGGAACTGGGAAGGGTTGAGCTCAACTCCTTTGAAGACCGGACAGCACAGCCCGGAACTATTTATTATTACCATGTCACTGCCATAGATACCACTGGTAACGAGTCCGATATTACGGATGCGGTCAGGGCCGCCCTGATGCAGAAGGAGCCGGTGGTCCTTACCGGGGAGCTGGGCAGGGACACTGTCCTGTCAGGCCAGTACATTGTGCGCGGCAATCTTGTTGTGCCCAAGGGGATCAGCCTGTCCGCCGACCCTGAAACAAGTGTGCTTTTTGAAGAGAATGCCGCCCTCATTGTATACGGGAAACTGGCGGTCAACGGTAAGGGGGCCCCGGTGGAATTCCTCCCTTCCGGGAACGTCGTATGGAAGGGCGTGACAGTGGAAAACGGGATGCTGGCCATGGACGGCTTCCGCATAAAGGGCGCGGTAACAGCCCTCACCGCAAGGCCTGCTGAGGGCACGGTCGAAGGTGGTCTGATGGCTGACAGCGGGACCGGCATGTCCCTGTCGGGTGTGTCCACACTGGTTGTAAGGGGATGCACCATATCGGGGAACAAGGCCGGCATGGAGCTGGTCAAGAGCAATGCGCGCATCGAGCAATCGGCTGTTTTCCAGAACGTGGACGGCATCGTTATGAAAGGTTTTTCAGGCGAGATCAGGGACAATAATATTTTCGACAACACCCGCAACATCGTCTCGGAATCCCCGGTGAAGATAGAGGCCAACTATCTCGGCTCGGTGCAGGTGGAGGAGATGAGGACAAGCGGTATCTTGGCTGCAAGGGTCTACGATGCGAAGGTCCCTGGCGGCAAGGTCGTGGATGCGGTGGCAAACCCGTATACATCCCTGAACGAAGAGGAGCGCCGGAAGAAGTCCGCCGAGTTCGTTATCGAGGCAGGCGCTTATTTCAGGCAGAGCAATTACGGCAAGGCCGCCACTCTTTTTGAGGAGGCCTTAAAAGCATCTCCCAGCGCCGAAGCGTACTATTATCTCGCTCTTTGTTACCGCCAGATGAAAGAGGACGACAAGGCGCTTAAATACCTGCAAGAGGGAGCCGGGAAATTTCCGAAAGACTCAACTCTTGTGAAGAACCTTGGGTTGCTCTACTATGAAAAGAACAACGAGGCAGAGGCCAAAAAGGCCTTTGAAGAGGTTTTGAGACTGAGTCCGGAGGACAGGCAGGTGAAGTTTATGCTCGAAAGGCTGGGTAAATGAATTTCGTGGAGCGCAGGAATGGACCTCTTATTAAGAGAGCAGTTCTTGTTCTGCTGCTATTGTGCAGTTCCGCGCTATTTATGCCCTGCGGCGGCGCTGACGCCAGGACCGTTATCCTCGAAGGCAGGCTTGACAGCAGGATACGTGTTACCCAGCAGACGGGTTTCAGCGTGGATAAGCCCGTTTCAACCCTGCAGTTCAGGTTTGCTCTTCCGGCTGTTTTCTCGAACAGGGCCGTGCATCAGGATCTGAAGGGAATGGACATCGTTTTTTCTCCTGAGCCTGCCAGTGTGAGCGAGGAGAGCGACGCCTACGGCAACCGCTTTAAAAAAGTGGTCTGGAAGAACCTCTCCTCCGATGCAAAGGTCAGCGTAACCTATGAAACACACATTCAATCGGAACTTTCCGCCATGGCCAGCAGTGAGGGGTTCCCCCTGAAATCAGTGCCCCAGTCAGAGAAGGTATATCTCAAAACCACGGACATCGTGCAGGGCGGCAGCGATATCACCTCCCTTGCCCAAAAACTTACCGCAGGCACGACAACTGAATACGAAGCGGTGACCGCCATAATGAACTATGTGTCCGATACGGTGAAATATACCTACAACCCGCCCCAGTTCGACGCTTCGTATACGCTGCGGACGAAATCAGGCAATTGCCAGAATTTTGCCCACCTGTCCATGGCCCTTTTGAGGGCTGTCGGCATCCCGGCGAGAGTTGTGGGTGGAATAAGCCTGAAACAGGCGTGGAAGGTCCCCGTGGATTCCAAAAGTTTTCTTGTACAGAGCATGGGACAGGGAGGGCACGCCTGGATGGAGGTCTATTTCCCGGACCTCGGATGGCTCTCCTATGACCCCCAGATGTCGAAGCAGTTCACCTCCACGCGCCACATAAAGCAGACGCACGGCCTTGACTCCAATGACATCAACGATTCATGGCGCGCCGCTCCCTATGTGCCTGAGTATAGTGAAATGCTTGATGCCAAGTTTCTGGATGACACGGTGGCGCTGAAATCCAAGAGTTTCGACAAGGCCCCCAAGTCCTATCTTTTCAGCAACAATCTCCTTGCGACGGCGGAGATTGAGGAACCGAAAAAACCTGAACCCATAAAACCTGTGGAACCCATTAAGCCGAAGAAGCCTGCGGAGCCCAAAAAACCTTCTGAACCTAAGAAACCTGTGGAACCGAAGAAGCCCGAAGAGCCCGGGGAGGTCAAACCTCCGAAAATCAAGCCGAAGCCGAAGAAGGGAACAGTAACGGAATTCGGGAACATGGATTTCCCCGCGCTGGTTGACCTGTATCAGGTGGTGGGGGACAGGGGCGTCAGGATACTCGACAAGGAGACGGCCGAGTATGTTACTTCGCACTATGTCTACGCACAGGCCTTCGAGGTGGAGGACGCGCTGAAGGTGCTGTCCATTTCCCTTGCGATGCGGAAATTCGGAGGTGACGGGACCGTGTTTGTGGACCTTGTGGCCGACGAAGGCGGAAAGCCCGCGCTCACCGGCATCCGCTCATCGCCCCTCTTCATAGAAAACATAAAAAAAAGGCCCGGGTATTACTGGGTGGACTTTACCTTTCCCCCTGACACCCCACAGAAGGGCACAGGCAGCGCTTTCCTGAACCTGAAAAAGGGCCGCTACTGGATAGTGCTGAGGCATTCAGGAGAAGCTATCATGAACTGGTTCTATATCCCCGGCAACCCTTACGGTGACAGCGACGATACGCGCTCCACCTTGAAGGGGTTCGAATGGGAAGACATCCAGAATTACGATTTCGTCTTCAAGGTGAAGGGGATGTACTTGTAGCGGATCTCTTGCAGGGGTTTGCCGCAATTGAGCTATAACGAGTAAACGGAGGAAAGGTAATGACTATAGTTCGTCGTGGGACATTGATATGCATTGCGGGTATGATCATGTTTCTCATGCTGTTTATCGCCCCTTGTATCGCTCTGGGCGCTGCAGGCACTGTGGAGGACATGAAAGGTTCCGTTACCTACAGGGACAGAAACAATGTCCCTTACAAAGAGGCGGTCAAGGGGACCTCTCTTGAAAAAGGCTTCTGGGTGAAGACCGGCGAGGACGGATGGGCCGTACTGGCCCTGTCCGACGGCAGCACCTTTACCCTGGCGAACAATACTGAACTCGAGATTACCGATTATAATCTCGGTAAGAAGAAAAAGGATGCGGTCATCACCATGAACCAGGGCAAGCTCAAGGCCCTTATCACTAAGCTTCCGGGCGGTAAAGTGGACTACAAGGTCAAGAGCCCCACGGCTGTTGCCGGGGTGAGAGGCACCGAGTTTATGATGATGGCCCAGGGCCAGGCGAATGTCTTCTTCGGCAACGAGGGCTCTGTGGGCGTAGGCGGCAATACCGCGGATAAGAAGACGCTGGGGGCTGATACCATGGTGCAGAACACGCGGGGTTATTCCCCGGTGGAACCTGTGGATATAAAGCCCGATACTCCGCTCTTCGAAGCGAAAAAGGCTTTTGAAAAGATTACCGCGGCGACCCCCCCGACTGACTGGGAAGCTTCGGGAAACCTGCCCCACATCATTGCGCGGTGGAACATCAATCACGGACATTACCTTGCCGATGCGGGAAAGTACGACGATGCGCTCTATGTGTTCCAGATAGCCCTCGACCTCACGAGCATGCCCGAGATACGGAGCGATGCGCGGCTTGAGAGAGGCGCGGTATACGCCAGCTTCCTCAAAAACCCGGAGGCCGCCCTTGCCGAGTACCTTCTTGTTATTGAGGAATATCCAAGGGTGTCCCAGAGGGAAGTCGCTCTTTACCAGGCCGGCAGGACCCTGCAGGAGATGGGATACAAGGAGCAGGCGCGTGAAAGACTCAACCAGTACCGGAGGGACTACCCGGCTGGTAAATTCACCGGCAATGTGGAGACCATGCTGAACGTGCTTAGCCAGTAAAGGCTGCCGTTGATATTAATCATCGGTTAATCCTTGATGTTCAGACGGGCGTTGAAGTGTTCTTAAGGGAGGGGGATGATGAACATAAAGCTTAGAGGGATTGCAGTTCTGGTTCTTGTTCTGCTGTGCGGCGCTCCGCTGACCGTATATGCATCCGCGGCAGAGGTCGAACCGAATGCCAAAATTCAAAGCGTCACCGTTTATGCTGACAGGGCAATGCTCAGGAAGGAGGCATCCTTTACCGCGCGGCGGGGCGAGACTATTGCGCGCCTAACAGGCATTACGCCGCATCTTGTAGATGAGTCGGTGCAGGTGAGCCTCACGGGAAATGCCGGGGTCAGGATATCCGATGTAAAGGTCGAGAAAACCCATCTGCAGAAAACGAACCGTGAAAAGGTGCAGAAACTCCAGGCGGCGCTCGAGGCCCTTAACGAACAGATAAAGGCCCGCTCCAACGAGATCGCCGTCATAAACAGCGCCGGCGACTTCCTCAAGAGAGTGACCCCCTTCTCCACGACCCAGAAGGCAAGCTCCGCTGACGTGGAAGGCCATGCCCGGTTTCTTGAAAAAGCATTGGCCGGTAACTACGAACGGACGGCAAAGATCGAAAACGGCCTGAAAAAATTGCAGGAGGAGAAGAAGTCTGTCGACAATGAGATAAAAGCTTTGAACGGAACTCAGGACGCCAGCAAAAGCATTGTGGTCTACCTGCAGTCTTCGGAAGAGGTGAGGGATGTCACTCTCGCGGTATCATATATAGCGACAAAGGCCGGCTGGAGCCCGCATTATGATATGAGGGCGGATTCCACAGCGGCAAAAGTGGACGTGAACTGGTTTGCCGTAATAAGGCAGTCTACGGGCGAAGACTGGAAGGACGCGCAGGTCGAAATATCGACGGCAAAGCCCTTTGTATACGGGAACCCTCCGGAACTTGAGCCCTGGCAGGTGGACCTATACCAGCCCCGGCCCGTGAAATACAAGGCGCAGCGCATGGAAGTGATGCCAATGGCGGCAGCGGCCCCGAAGCGCGAGGCCGCACAGGAGAAAGTTTTTGAAGAGCCCCGGGTCGAGGCGGATGCCACATCCTTCAGTTTTGTTCTTCCCCGGAAGATCGACGTGCCGTCCGACAACCAGCCGCACCGTGTCCTTATCGCCGCATCGGGCAAGGAGGCTAAATTCACCTATTATGCGGCGCCGAAACTGTCCTCCTACGCTTATCTCAGGGCGGGCTTTCAAAACCCTTTCCCTTTTCCGCTGCTGACCGGGGCGATAAACGTTTTTCTTGATGGAAAGCTGGTGAGCGCGTCATCGTTGGACAAGACAGTACTGCCCACTGAAGAGTTTGCCCTTCCCCTTGGTATAGATGAAGGGGTAAAGGTCGAGAGGAAACAGCAGAAAAAGTTCACCGACTACGCCGGGGTCTTTTCCAAGGAAACAAAGGTCCGGTACGAATACGCCATCGCTATTACGAACAGCAAGAACAGGGAGGTTGCCCTGGACCTCGGCGACCAGTTCCCTGTTTCGGGAAACGAACAGATAAAGGTGATACGGGAATCTCCCAAAGAGGGTGAGGCGAAGATTGCCGAAGACGGCATCATTACGTGGAACCTGAAACTGGGGCCCGGCGAGAAAAAAAGCCTGCAGGTGGCGTTCCGGGTCGAATACCCGAAAGATATACAGATAACAGGAATGGAGTAAGCAGGCAGGGGAGCATGCGGGCCCTGTATTAAAATTTTTGGAAAAAAGGGGAGCATAATGAAAGCGGTTTCCACATTTTTTTTGATTGTTACGCTGTCGCTAAGCCTGTCAGCAGGAGCATATGCCGACTCCTCGGAAATCAGGGACATCGAGAAAAAGATACGGAAGGAGTCAACCAGCATAATTGCACGGTTGGAGGGGAAAGTCTATGTAATGGACTTTACCGATGCGCAAAATCCTAAGTACACCTCGGACTTCGGCCAATTGGTCTTCAGCCTTCTTTCAAATTTCCTGGTGAACCAGGAAAGCAGAAAGTATGATATTGTCGAAGGCCGTGAGTTGGTCAAAGTAATGTCCCAGGAGAGTATGCTTTTTGGAAACGCGGAAACTTCTGAAAAAATGCTGGAGCAGGTCTCAAAGGCTGGCATGGGCACACTGGTAACAGGCGACTACAAAAGCGATGGTTCTTCGATAGTTATCCATATTAAAGCAACTAATGCCAAAACGGGGGATGTCATCGCTTCAACCCTGATACCCATCGACTCGAACCAGAAGTTAGAGGACATGCTGCGGAGGAAGTTCAGCATCACCGCCACATATAATGATAAAGAAGCTAAAGAGAGCAGGGCCATTGGGGCCGTTTCGGAACCTGTGGTGAAAAGCGCCATTCTGGATGATCCCACCGTGCCTCTGAATGTGGGGGTCTGGACTGATAAGAAGGAATACAGGAAAGGTGAAAAGATAAAGATCTATTTAAAGGGGAACAAACCTTTTTACTGCAGGGTGGTATACAATGATGCAAGCGGGAAGCTTATACAGCTCTTGCCTAATCCCTACAGAAAAGAAAACTACTTCAATGGCGGCGCCATATACGAAATCCCTTCGGGCAAGGACGATTTCGAGCTTGAAGTAGAACCTCCTTTTGGGACTGAGAGCGTCGTTGTGTATGCGAGCACGGCAGAGATAGGGGAGATCGATTTAAAGGCAAGCGGAGGTGTCTACGAGGTGAAAACAAGCATAGAGGAAATCGGCATTCATACGCGCGGGGTGGGAATTAAAAAGAAAGCCTCAAACTCCAATGACAAGAAAAGCCAGGAGGCCGAGCATGCGGTCGCCAGCATAATGCTGAAAACATTTTAGCCGGCGCCGCCCCTACCCTACATTTTCATCGGTCGTCTTGAGCCTCAGCGCCATTTCCTTGAGAATGGAAATGACAACCCCCGGTTCTTCCCGTAAAATGACCTCGAAATTGTCCCGCGAGATGACCGCCAGGTGCGTGCCATGCTCCGCCACCACGGCGGTGGCTGTTCTTGGCGCATCGAGGAGCATGGACATTTCTCCGAAATATTCACCATGTCTCATGACTTTCAATGTTTGCCCGTTTTTGACCATGGTGACTGCGCCTGTGAGCACGTAATACATTGTATCTCCCGGTTCCCCATTGTGGAACACCGTATCCCCCTCACCGTATTCCCGGGTGAACCGTCCGGCGATCGTGTCCAGCGTACTCTTCGGGAGGGACTTCCTGGAGAACAGCCTTTTCAGGAGCAGGGCGTCCTTCTTCCTTGTATTTGCGATGACCTCCCCACCCAGAAGGATTACCGCAAAGGAATAATAGACCCATACGAAAATAATAAAAATTGCCTTAAGCGACCCGAAGGTAACGCCGTAGTTCGGGTTAAAGGAGAGGAAAAGGGAGAAGACCGGTTTTATGATCGCCAGCAAAACAGCGGTGACGAGGGCCCCTGCCAGGAGATGGGAATACTTCACCCTGACCGGTGAGAAGGTATAGTAAAAGACGCACATGAACAGCAATATGAGTATCAGGGAAACGGTGGGCGTTACTATGTCCAGGAGGAGAGATGTCCTGAAAAGTCCTTTGACGACCATGCTATAGAAGAGTTCGCTGAGTACGAGGGTAATAAACAAAACCAGCAGTACCAGCACTGCCATTGCGTTTAAAAGTTTAGCCTTGAGGAAAGATGCCTTGTCTTCCTCTTTGAAGATCCTGAGGAAAGCGTCACGCAGGGCGCCTGCCAGGGGGGTGATGGACCAAAAAAGAGTGATGATACTGAGCCCTCCCCATAGTTTTTTGTGGCGGGAAAGAGATGTTATCTCCTTCGTTATGACCTTGCCGGCTTCCGGGAACATTTGGGCGGTGAACCCCTCCACCGCCCTGACGGCAGCCTGTGAAGACAGGATATAATTACCAAGGATATATATGACTAGGAGGATCAGGGGGATGAAAGCAAAGAAACCGTAATAGGCGAAAGCCGCGGACTTCCCGAAATTGTTGTTCCTCTGAAAGGAGAAAAATGACTCCTTCAGTATCAGACCGGCGTCGCCTATTTTTTCCCGGAGGAATTTCTGCATTTTTCGAGCATTTCAGAGGCTTCCTGAGCGGAGCGCTTGTCCCCGCTCTCTTTGCCCACGGAGAGCGCCCTTTCAAAAAATTTGACTGCTTCGTCGGGTCTCTGCTGTTTTAGAAGGAGAGTGCCTATACCCATCAGGTCTGTGAAGACTTTCCTGCTGAGGCCCAGGATTTTGTCTGCCGCAAGGGTCTTCTCATACAACTTCAGGGCTTCCGGGAAGTCGTTCCTGAGCAACCTGGCCTCTGCCATAAGGCGCAGGGCGTTTGCCTCTTCCTCCCTGTTCTCACGGGCTGAGGCGCATTCAAGCCCCCGGGAGGCAAAAGCCGCGGCGCTCTCCGGCTCTCCTTTGCTGAGCGCAATCCTGGCCTTGAGATTATATATCCTTCCCATGGCCGGGCACTTCTCCTCACACAAGACGGATGCCTTGTCAGACCATTGTGCCGCGCCTTGCAAGTCTGCCTCATCCATGCGCAAGAGCGCCTTCAGGTAGGCTGCTTCCGTTTTTGTGGTGGAAGGGGACAGGCACAGCGCCTCGTCGAGGCATGCATGCGCGTCGCTCCTTTTGTTCAGCTTGCGGTAAACCGCGGCCTTATTGATGAGGTTGGCGGCTGTCCCATCGGTATCGTCAATTGAACGGCCGGCCTTCAACGCTTCGCTATAGAACTGCAGCGCCTTTTCATACTCCTCCTTGTTAAAGGCGGTTTCGGCTTTTCGGTTGAACTCGATTGCCGTAAGGTGCGTATTGGAGAGGAAAGGAGAGGGCGCCGCGCACCCGTAAAAAAAAGTGAGAATTAAGCAGTAAAACGTGAAATGTAATTTATTCATAACTGTCCACTTCGAGCACTTTCCCTTCCGGGTTCCTGATGAAGGTGCGTATTGGCCATACTTTTTTTACCGAGTTCACCACGTCCTTTGTCCCGTCCGCTATGTCCGCTCCTTTTTCCATGATGCCGGGCAGGCGGGGGGCCGTCTGTTCTGTCGCTTTGCGGATTTCTTCCGTTGTCTTCTGCACGTTCTCCAGGCTTTTATTTAATCCCTCCAGCAGGCGGGGGACGTCCTTGTCCACCTTCCTGAGGAGCTCGTTTAGTGTGCCGATGGGCTGGCGCGAGGAGTCCAGCAGGGCCTCCAGTTTTTTTACCGAGGTGTTCACCCCTTTGTCCGCGTCACTCAACAGGGTGTCCACGCGCTGCCTCGTCCCGGAGAGGTCTCCCGAAAGGGTTTTGATGTTCACAAGGATCTGGCGTATCTCTCCCTGCGGATCGTTGACGTACGCCAGTATTTTTTTGATATCGTTGAGAACGGGTTTTATCTCCTCTTTCAGCTCTTCCGCAATGGCGCTGAGGCCCTTTGCCCTTTCAAAGGGAATTGTCCCGTTCTCCGCAATCTTGCCTGCTGTGGCGGAACCCGGCGAAATTTCGATAATACCGTCGCCGATGAGGCCCTCTTTCAGGAGTTTGGCCGTTGAATCCGCTTTGATCCATACCATGTACTTTGAATAGATGGAGAGCGTTACCTTCACCCGTGCGGCATCGTCGAGGTCGAGCCTTTTCACAGCCCCGATCTTAAAGCCTTTCAGCTTCACGGCCATCCCTTCGTTGATCCCCTCGCCGCTGTCCGCGGTTATGTATATCTTTGTCTTGGGAGTGAAGATCTCACTCTTGGCGACCAGGGAGAAAACGAGCAGGAGGATGCCCGCGACTGCGGCCATAATAAAGAGGCCGATCTTTTTTTCGATATTGACGAACCTCTGGTCTTTCTCTTTAATTAGAGTCATGCTGTATCGTATCTCCTGTCTGACGCAAAACGTTCGTGGCCTTTACGTGCGCCAGGGACTGCTCGTCCGAACTTACATGGAGGGCTATCCTGCCCTCTTTCTCCGCGTGATAACGGGAAACCATCGTGCCGAGCATTTTTGCCGTCTCACTGGTGAACCCTTCGAAAAGGGAGTCGTAGATCATCAATTCCGGCGCCATCATCAGCGCCCGCACCAGGTTCACGAGGATCTTCTCGTGAAGGGGCAGGGGGCCGGAGGGTTTCTGCATCAGCGCCTCGACATACGGGACGTCCCTGCCCAGTTCCCTGAAGAGCCCTGCAATTTCTTCCTCCTGTTCAGCGGGTTTCCTGCCATAATGATACCATGCGGGCAGGGTGATATTCTCCCACACCTTCAGGTTGCTGATAAGCCCGCTGCCCCGCCATACCATACCGGTCCTTTTAAATAGTATATATAATTCACTGCGCGGAATTGAATAGATTTCCTTGCCGAAGAGAGAGACCCTTCCGGACACCGGCGGCTTCAGACCCGTAAGGGTTTGCAGCAGGTCGTCCTTCTCATCGTCTGAATTCACGATGATCTTGCATACGGAGCCCTCGTCCACCGAGAAGGTCACGTTGGCAAGACTGTCAGTTGTTATGTTCTCAAACAGTATCATGTAAACAGTAAGAAGGTGATCAGGCCGTCCAGGATGAATACGACGAAGAGGCTTTGCATGACCGCCCGTGTGGCCGCCTGGGGTATTTCGGTTATGGAAGAATGTACACTGAAGCCCTGATAGCATGATATAACGGAGATGGCGGTCCCGAACAGAAGGCTTTTCAGCAGGGATGCCGCCACATCGAAGAGGGTGAGCGCCGTCATAACACCATTGAGCTGCCTGAGGAAGGGGATATCGGCGAAGAAAGAGGTAACCGCCAGTCCTCCGGCAACCGCCATAACCTGGAAGTAAAAGGTGAGAATAAAGACAGTGGTGGTTATGCCGAATATCCTCGGTATGAGCAGGTAATCAACGGGGTTGATGCCCATGGTCTGCAGGCTGTCCACCTCCCTGTTTACTTTCATGGAGCCCAGTTCAGAGGCAATGGCGGTGCCGCTCCGGGCAATGATGACAATCGCAGCGAGCAGCGGCCCGAGTTCCCGGACCACTGTCCATATGAGTATTTTTCCGGTAAGCAACGCATTCTGCCCCACGATATTTGTTACCTGCGTAATGACCACCACGCCTACCAGTACGCCGATGAGCGACACTTTGCTCAACGCTTCTATGCCGGTGAAGTAGAGCTGTTTGCGCAGGACTGACCGGACGGGCAGTCTCTTCAGCACCGGCAGGTTCCGCATTGCATAACAAAGCAGCTCGTAGTAGCCGGTTGCATACCGTACAATGTTGACGACGGTGCCGCCGATTTTCTGCGTATCCATGAATGCCGTCATGGGTCGAATTTTACCATAAACGGCTAAGGCCGTCCATAGTGCTTACCATTTCCAATAGGGTTTCCACTTTGCCGGTTCCCTTTCCAGCTTCATGGGGTAATGGTTGCTTAGAGTTGCAGGGAGTGTAGCAGGAGTGAAATATTTGAAATATTTGCAAATAGTGAAGCATGTATTGTTAAATATTGTTCAAAGGGAATAATTGGTAAAATTACCTTTACTTGTAAACTGAACTCTGTTAATGTGTTACTGATCATGGAATCAAAGTTAATTGGAATTATTGTTATATTTCACTTTTGAAGCGTTAGAAATACAATAAAAAATATATGGGAGGATTATTTACCATGAAATGTTACCTGGCCAGGTTATTTGCACTTATCGCGCTCGTTTTGTGCTTCTGCATGGGGGTCAATACCCAGGCAGCAGAAAAACCTGAAATCATACGTTATGATGCCCAGTATATCGACAGGGCTATCAGTATCAGCGTCCAGTGGCAGTCTGTGAATCCCGTGACGAAGGTAATTATCTCAGCAGGGAGTGATAAAAAAGAGATTAAAGTTGATGAGTATGACAACAAGAGAAATTCCTCAGGGTATGAGGGGGAAGTCTCTGCGGTCTTGAAGGTAGATCCGGCTTATGATCAGGCCTCGGTATCTTATGTGATCCAGGTGGAAGATGATGTAAAGCAGAAGAGTAATTTGGTAATGGGTAAGATAGTGCTGCCGATTGTAAAGAAAGAGGAGCATGACGAATGGGGCAAGAAGAAGGTCGAGGGCATTTCTCAGGGGCAGCAGCAGGGGCAGGCAGGTGGTAAAGGCGATATCATTGACAAGCTTCTTGGTGTAATGGAGCGACATGATTCGGCTCCCGTTTTGAATGATATCAAAGTTAACATTATGAGCGAGCAGAATGTCAGCTTTAGCTCTAAGGCTACGGACGATAAGGGAATTAGGGAGATCAGTTTCAAGATATTCGATATGGGCGGAACCCCTGTACAGGATCAGACACTGACAGGACTTGGAAAAGTGTGGCAGGGAACAACCAAGACTTTTACTTTACCCGCCGGGAAATATCGCGTGGTGGGTCAGGCAGTAGATACGGCAGGCAACACTTCTCAGGAGAAAAAAGAATTATTCACTATGGGGGGGGCAGCCGTTCAGAAGCCACAAGCGCCGGCAACCGGATCTGTTGGGGTGACTATAACGCCGCAGGAAGCGATAAGCGGCGGAGCGCAGTGGAGAGCAGACGGTGGAGCGTGGCAGAACAGCGGAGCAAGTATGCCGAATGTGCCCGTTGGACAGCACACGATCGAATATAAGGATGTAGCAGGATGGGGCAAGCCTGATAGCCAGAGTGTAACGGTCCAGAGCGGTCAGACAGCGTCGGCGAGTGGTGTCTACACTCAGCAACAGCCCCAGGTTGGTTCATTGACGGTAGCGATGACGCCTCAGGAAGCGACCACGGCCGGAGCGCAGTGGAGATTAGACGGCGGAGCATGGCAGAACAGCGGGGTGACTGTGCCGAATGTGACGGCGGGACAGCACACGATTGAATATAAGGATGTAGCCGGATGGAGCAAGCCTGATAGCCAGAGTGTAACGGTCCAGAGCGGTCAGACAGCGTCGGCGAGTGGTGTCTACACTCAGCAACAGCCCCAGGTTGGTTCAATAACGGTGAGTATTACGCCGCAGGAAGCGATAACCGGCGGAGCGCAGTGGAGAGTAGACGGCGGAGCATGGCAGAACAGCGGAGTGAGTGTGCCGAATGTGACCGTAGGACAGCACACTATTGAATATAAGCATGTAGCCGGGTGGGGCAAGCCTGAAAGCCAGAGTGTAACGGTCCAGGGCGGGCAGACAGCGTCGGCGAGCGGTGTATACAAGCAGCAACAGCCCCAGGTTGGTTCATTGACGGTAGCTATTACGCCTCAGGAAGCAATAACCGGCGGGGCGCAGTGGCGACTGGACGGCGCCGGGGATTGGCTGGCTGCGAACGCAAAGAAGGACAACGTGGCTGTGGGTCCGCACACAGTTGAATGCAAGGAAGTAGCTGGCTGGATCAAGCCTGCAAACCCGAGTGTAACGGTTCAGAAGGGCCAGACTGCGACTGCGAGCTGTACATACACGCAGCAACAGCCCCAGGTTGGTTCAGTAACGGTGAGTATAGCGCCGCAGGGAGCGCTAAGCGCTGGAGGGCAGTGGAGAGTAGACGGCGGAGCGTGGCAGAACAGCGGAGTTGTAGTGCCGAATGTGACCGTTGGTACTCCGCACACAGTTGAATGCAAGCCTGTAGCTGGCTGGACCACGCCAGCAAACCCGAGTGTAACGGTTCAGAAGGGCCAGACTGCGACTGCGAGCTGTACATACACGCAGGACATAAGCTTGTTAAACGTAGTGATAACGCCGCAAGGAGCGATAACAGCTGGAGCGAAATGGAGCATAGACGGCGGCAAGACATGGAACGACCCTGCGAAGGGACTTCCCCTGCCATTGGGTAGTTACACAGTGCAGTTCAGCAACATTCCAAACTGGGACACTCCTGCATCAGTGACAGTGGAGCTCAAGAAGAGCGGGACGGCTCCTGCGCAGGGCAACTACAAGCAGGGCACAGGGTCGGTTGCGGTGAGTATAGCGCCGCAGGGAGCGCTAAGCGCTGGAGGGCAGTGGAGAGTAGACGGCGGAGCGTGGCAGAACAGCGGAGTTGTTGTGCCGAATGTGACCGTTGGTACTCCGCACACAGTTGAATGCAAGCCTGTAGCTGGCTGGACCACGCCAGCAAACCCGAGTGTAACGGTTCAGAAGGGCCAGACTGCGACTGCGAGCTGTACATACA
>Ga0315281_10000496_pt1 | contig 54642 bp, 56 predicted proteins | sample YL17G07_0_MG_FD_204540 | JGI IMG/M metagenome (GOLD analysis project Ga0315281, IMG submission 204540) | Sediment microbial communities from Yellowstone Lake, YNP, Wyoming, USA - YL17G07_0 | ecosystem: Environmental > Aquatic > Freshwater > Lake > Sediment | place: USA: Wyoming | collected...
CTCTGGGGCGCACCGGCGTGCCGGCGGCGATGGCAGAGCCATCGGGGCCGGTGCGACGGGGCGAAGCGGACGGACGGTGGGGCCCGGCTCCGCCGGGCCATGCCGGCCGGCAGCGGCCCAGACCGGCCAGATCGCGCCCCGGACACGCGAGAGCGTGGCATCACCCGTCTAGACTCGTCGCGTGGCCCAGCAGCCCGCGATCGGCCTGACCGGCGACGACCTGACCGTCGCCGACGTCTGGGCCGTCGCCGTCGACCGCGCGCCCACGGAGCTGACCGATGCGGCGCGGGTGAAGATGCGGGCCGCGCGCGAGCTCGTCGAACGCGCCGCGCACGGCACACGCGAGCACACGTACGGCGTCAACACCGGCTTCGGCCGCTTCGTCAACCGCTCGATCCCCGAGGAGCTGACGGGGGAGCTGCAGCTGCGGCTGCTCCGCTCGCACGCGTGCGGCGTGGGCGAGCCGTACGCCGACGAGATCGTGCGCGCCGCGATGCTCCTGCGCGCGAACACGCTCGCGAAGGGGACCTCCGGCGCGCGGGTCGGCACCGTCGAGCTGCTGCTCGAGTGCCTCGACCGCGGCGTGCTGCCCGTCGTTCCCGCGCGCGGGTCGGTCGGGGCGTCCGGCGACCTCGCGCCGCTCGCGCACCTTGCGCTCCCGCTCGTCGGCGAGGGCGAGGCGTGGGTCGGCGGAGAGCGCCTGCTCGGCTTCGAAGCGCTCGCGCGCGTCGGCCTTCAGCCGATCGTGCTCGAGGCGAAGGAGGGGCTGTCGCTGATCAACGGTACGCAGTTCATGGCGGCCGCGCTCGCGCTCGGCCTCATGCGCGCGCGTCGCCTCTCGCGCGTCGCAGATCTCGCGTGCGCCATGTCGATCGAGGCGTTGCAGGGATCGCGCACGTCGTTCATGCCGGAGATCCACGCGCTGCGCCCGCTCCGGGGCCAGGTCGACTCTGCCGCGAACATCTGGCGGCTGCTCGAAGGCTCGGCGATCATCGAGTCGCATCGGTGGTGCGACAAGGTGCAGGACGCGTATTCGCTGCGTTGCGCCGCGCAGGTGCACGGCGCGTCACGCGACCTGCTCGACTACTGCGACTACACGGTGTCGGTCGAGCTCAACGCTGCGACCGACAACCCGCTGGTGCTCGTCGAGCAGGACGCGCTCGTCTCGAACGGCAACTTCCACGGCCAGCCGCTCGCGTTCGCGCTCGACGCGCTTGCGATGGGCGCCGCCGAGCTCGCGAGCATCTCCGAGCGGCGGGTGGAGCGTCTCGTCAACCCGAACCTGTCCGACGGCCTGCCGGCGTTCCTCACCACCGACGGCGGCCTGAACAGCGGCTTCATGATCCCGCAGTACGTGGCCGCGTCGCTCGTCTCCGAGAACAAGGTGCTCTGCCATCCCGCGTCGGTGGATTCGATTCCCACGAGCGCCGGACAGGAGGATCATGTGTCGATGGGCAACGCAGGCGGCCTCAAGGCGTGGCAGGTGCTCGCGAACTGCGAGCGCGGCCTCGCGATCGAGCTGCTCGCCGGCGCGCAGGCGGTGGAGTTCCTCGCGCCGCTCGAGCCGGGGCCGGGCGTGCGGGCCACCCGCGAGGCGGTGCGCGCGCTCTCGCCGCGGCTGCGCGACGACCGCTCGTTGGCACCCGACATCGAAGCCGTCGCGACCGCGATCCGCGACGGCTCGATCCTCGCCGCCGCAGAGAGCCGGATAGGAGAGCTGCGATGAGCACGGCCCAGACGCTCGCCGCGCGCGTCGACGCGCTGTGCGGTGACCTCTCGCGGATCCGCGCGCCGCGCGGTTCCGAGCTGAACGCGCGGCAGTGGTCGACCGAAGCGCCGCTGCGCATGCTGCTCAACAACCTCGACGCCGAGGTGGCGGAGAAGCCGGAGGAGCTGGTCGTCTACGGCGGATCCGGCAAGGCGGCGCGCAACCACGAGGCTCTGCGGGCGATCGTCGGTGCGCTGCTCGAGCTCGGTGCCGACGAGACGCTGCTCGTGCAGTCCGGCAAGCCCGTCGGGATCTTCACGACGCACGAGAACGCGCCCCGCGTGCTGATCGCGAACTCGCTGCTCGTGCCCAGGTGGGCGACGTGGGAGGAGTTCCGCCGGCTCGAGGCGGAGGGGCTGACGATGTTCGGGCAGATGACGGCCGGCTCGTGGATCTACATCGGCACGCAGGGGATCCTCCAGGGCACGTTCCAGACGTTCGCCGCCGCGGGGGAGAAGCACTTCGGCTCGCCCGACCTCGGCGGGCGCACGATCCTCACCGCCGGGCTCGGCGGCATGGGCGGCGCGCAGCCGCTCGCCGGGACGATGGCCGGCGCGGCGATCCTCTGCGTCGAGGTCGACCCGCACCGCATCGAGCGGCGGCTCGAGACGCGCTACCTCGACGAGGCGACGGAGTCGCTCGACGACGCGATGTCGCGCATCCGCGCCGCGGCGGCGGAGGGGCGCGCGCTGTCGGTGGGCCTGCTCGGCAACGCGGCGGCGATCGTGCCCGAGCTCGCGGCGCGTGGGGAGCGCTTCGATCTCGTGACCGACCAGACCGCCGCGCACGACCCGCTCACCGGGTACGTCCCCCTCGGGCTCGACGTGGACGAGGCCGCCGCGCTACGCGCGTCCGATCCGGACGAGTACCTGCGCCGGGCGCGGGAGTCGATCGTCGCGCACGTCGAGGGCATGCTGGAGCACGTCCGGCTCGGTGCGTATGTTTTCGATTATGGCAACAACCTTCGAGGTGAGGCCCGTGACGGTGGCGTAACGGAGGCTTTCTCATACCCGGGCTTCGTCCCGGCCTATATCCGGCCGCTGTTCTGTCGCGGCGTCGGGCCGTTTCGCTGGGCGGTGCTGTCCGGGGACCCGGCCGACATCACGACGATCGACGCGGCGCTCCAGGAGCTCTTCCCGCACGATCCGCTGCTGCAGCGGTGGCTCGAGCTCGCGCCCGGGCGGGTGGCATTCCAGGGGCTGCCCGCGCGGATCTGCTGGCTCGGCTACGGCGACCGCGCGAAGGCGGGGCTCGCGATCAACGAGCTCGTGCGGAGCGGGGCGGTCAAGGCGCCGGTCGTGATCGGCCGCGACCACCTCGACGCCGGCTCGGTCGCCTCGCCGTACCGCGAGACCGAGGCGATGCGCGACGGGTCGGACGCGATCGCGGACTGGCCGATCCTCAACGCCCTCGTGAACGTCGCGGCGGGCGCGACGTGGGTGAGCGTGCACCACGGCGGCGGCGTCGGGATCGGCAACGCGATCCACGCCGGGATGGTCGTGCTCGCCGACGGCACCGCCGAGGCGGCGGCGCGGCTCGAGCGCGTGCTCACCACCGACCCCGGCACCGGCGTCATGCGCCACGTCGACGCGGGCTACGAGGACGCGATCGACGCGGCGGAAAAAGGCGGGATCAAGATCCCATCGGCCGTTTGATCCGGAACCCCCTGCGACGCGTGAGCGCGCCCCGGCTGCTGATCCGCGACCTCGCGCAGGTGGCGACGCCGGCGGCGGGTGTCGCGCCCCTGCGCGGAGCGAGCCTCGGCGCGGTCGAGGTGCTGGAGGACGCGTACGTGCTCTGCGCCGGCGACGCGATCGAGGCGGTGGGGCGGATGCGCGACCTCGCGCCGCTCGACGGTGAGGTCGCCGAGCTCGACGGGCGGGGCCGCTGCGCGATCCCGGGCCTCGTCGACTGTCACACGCACCCGGCCTTCGGCGGCGACCGCGTCGAGGAGTTCTCGCTCCGCGCGGGCGGTGCGAGCTACGAGGAGCTGCACGCGGCCGGCGGCGGCATCGGCTCGACGGTGCGCGCGACGCGCGCCGCGGGCGAGGACGGCCTGCGGGCGGCGGTCGAGCGTCACCGCGCCTGGATGCTCCGCGAGGGCACGACGACCTTCGAGGGGAAGTCGGGGTACGGGCTCGACCGCGACACCGAGCTCGCCTCGCTGCGCGCGGTGCGCGACGCCGGCGGCGTCCCGACGTGGCTCGGGGCCCACGCCGTCCCGCCCGAGTTCGCGGGCGACGCGGACGCGTACCTCGACTTCGCGCTCGCCGAGGTGCTGCCGGGGGCGGCGCAGATCGCCGAGGCCGCGGACGTGTTCCTCGAGCGGGGCGCGTTCGACGCCGCGCAGGCCCGCCGCTACCTCGAGGCGTGCCGGGCCGCGGGGCTCGCGCTCCGCCTCCACGGCGACCAGTTCACCGAGCAAGGGGCGATCCCGCTCGCGATCGAGCTCGGCGCACGCTCGGTCGACCACCTCGAGGCGACCGGCGCGGACGGCGTCCGCGCGCTGGCGGGAAGCGACGTCGTCGGCGTCGTGCTCCCGGCGAGCGCACTCTTCCTCGGCCGGCCGATGCCGCCCGCACGGGCGCTCGTCGACGCGGGCGCGGCTGTAGCGCTCGCGAGCGACTTCAACCCCGGCAGCGCCTTCTGCGAGAGCCTGCCGCTCTGCTGCTCGCTCGCGGCGACGCAGCTGAAGCTCTCGCCCGCGGAGGCGCTCTCCGCCTGCACCGTCAACGCGGCGCACGTGCTCGGACGGGCCGGCCGGCTCGGCCGGCTCGCGCCGGGCTACCGCGCCGACCTCGTCCTGCTCGACGCGCCGGACTGGCGGTATCTCGCGTACCACCTCGGCGGCCGCCTCGTCGACGAGGTCGTGCTCGCGGGCGAGCTACTCTAGGCGCATGCCATCGAGAAAGCAGCGGCGCCGCCAGCTCAAGGAGAAGCGGCACGAGTACGAGTTCGTCTACGTCGACGGCGAGGGGAACGAGCTCGAGGAGCCCCCCGAAGGGTTCGAGGAGGAGCAGCAGAAGGAGCGCCCCCCCTCCCGCAACGGCTCGAAGCCGGCCGCGAAGAAGCAGCCGCAGCAGCGAGGCCGCGCCCCGCGGCGCACGCCGCCCGTGCCTTCGTGGAACCGCGCGCTCAAGCGCGGCGCGCTGTTGGGGCTCGTCGTGTTCGCTCTCTTCTCGTTCACGAACAAGGGGCACTGGGTGCAAGTGGTGCCGCTCGCGCTGCTCTACACGGTCCTGTTCGTCCCGTTCACGTACGTGATCGACCGCTTCGCCTATCGCCGCTGGCAGGCCGCCCAGTCCGGCGGCGCTTCCACGCCGCCGAAGAAGCGCTAGCGCCGGACGGGGCCGTGTCGCCGCAGATGCCGCGGCTAGACTCGCCCGCGTGAGCATCGTCGTCGACACATACGGGCTCGGCCCGGTCCAGACGAACTGCTACGTCGTGCGCGCGAGCCGCGACGCGGCCGAGGCGGCGGTCGTTGACCCGGGCGGCGACGCCGCGCAGCTGCGCCTCGAGCTCGCCCGTAGCGGCGCCACCTGCAGTGCGATCCTGATCACGCACGGGCACTTCGACCACGTCGGAGGCGTCGCCGACCTGGCCCAGGGAACCGGCGCGCCCGTCTACATGCCCGAGGGCGAGCGCGACCTGCTGGAGCGCTACGCCGACTTCGCGCCGGCGGGCATGCCGGGCCGCTCCTACGTGCCCGACCACCTGCTCGCAGGCGGCGAGACGATCGAGGTCGCCGGGCTCTCGTTCGAGTGCGTCGCCATCCCCGGCCACTCCCCCGCGCACGTCGCCTTCCACGCGGACGGGGCTCTCTTCAGCGGCGACCTGCTCTTCGCCGGCTCGGTGGGCCGCGTCGACATTCCGGGGGCCGACTGGGACACGCTCGTCGCCTCCCTCCGCACGCTCTTCGACCGTTATCCGCCCGAGACGGTCGTCTACCCCGGCCACGGACCGCAGACGACGCTCGCCGACGAGCTCGCACGCAATCCGTTTCTCGCGGAGCTGCGTGCGTGACGCGCATCGAGGCACCGCGCGGCACGCACGACGTCCTTCCGTCCGGCCAGCCGCTCTGGCAGAAGGTGACGGGGGAGATGGAGCGGCTCTGCGACCTCTACGGCTACCGGCGCATCCAGACGCCGGTGTTCGAGGACGCCGACCTCTTCCAGCGGACGTCGGGCGCCGGCTCCGACATCGTGCAGAAGGAGATGTACGTCTTCGAGGACCGCAGCGGGCGCAAGCTCGCGTTGCGCCCCGAGGGCACCGCGCCGATCTGCCGGGCGTATCTCGAGCACGGCATGCAGCGGGAGCCGCAGCCCGTGAAGCTCTTCACGATCGCCTCGATGTACCGGTACGACAAGCCGCAGCGCGGCCGGTACCGCGAGCACTGGCAGCTCTCGCTCGAGAGCATCGGCTCGGAGGACCCCGCGACCGACGCGGAGGTGATCCAGTTCTACGACACGCTGCTGCGGAACCTCGGCGTCGCACGCTACGAGCTCCAGCTCAACTCGATCGGCGACCGCGAGTGCAGGCCCGCGTATCTCGAGCGGCTGAACGCATGGCTCGACGAGCACGCCGACGTGCTCGACGAGGACGCCCGCCGGAAGCGCGCGACGAGCCCGCTGCGCGTCTTCGACGTCAAGACCGAGCGCGTGCGCGAGGCGTTGAAGGACGCGCCGAAGATCGGCGACTCGCTCTGCGACGCGTGCGCCGAGCACTTCGCGCAGGTGCGGGCGCATCTCGACGCGTACGGCGTCGAGTACACGCTCGTGCCGACCCTCGTTCGAGGCCTCGATTATTACAGCCGCACCACGTGGGAGTTCGTCGGGCCGGACGACTCGACGCAGGGCTCGACGATCAGCGCGGGCGGCCGCTACGACTATCTGATCGAGGAGATCGGCGGCCCGCCCACGCCCGGCGTCGGGTTCGGCGCCGGCATCGAGCGGCTCGTCGTGTCGCTCGAGCTGGAGGGCGTCGTCGCGGAGCCGCAGAAGCTCGACGTGTTCGTTGCGGTGGAGCAAGGCCAGAGCGCGCTCGGTGTCGTGAACGAGCTGCGCCGCGCCGGCATCTCCGCGGACACGGACTACGCGCGCCGCTCCCTCAAAGGGCAGCTGACCTACGGTCAGAAGCACGCTCGCGCGACGCTGATCCTGGCTGCGGACAGCAGCATGACGCTACGCCGGCCCGGCGAGCGCGACGTCACCGTCGATCCCGAGCGGCTCCTGGAGCGGTTCCGTCCGTGAGCAGCTGGCGCGACACGACCTGCGGCGCGCTCGGCGCCGCCGACGCGGGCACGCGCGTCAAGCTCGCCGGCTGGGCCGACACGCGACGCGACCACGGCGGGCTCGTCTTCGTCGACCTGCGCGACTTCTCCGGGAAGGTGCAGCTCGTGATCAACCCCGAGCGCACCGCCGACGCGGCGGCCGTTGCGCACGACGTCCGGAACGAGTTCGTCCTCCAGGCGGAGGGCGAGGTCGTCCTGCGCGCCCCGGAAGCCGTCAACCCGAACCTCCCGACCGGCGCGATCGAGATCCAGGTCGACACGCTGACGATCGTCTCGCGCTCCGAGCCGCTGCCGTTCCAGGTCGGAGAGGACGTCGACGAGGTGCTGCGTCTCAAGTACCGCTGGCTCGACCTGCGCGGCGAGCGCATGCAACGCAATCTCCGGCTCAGCCACACGGTGATCGCGGCGATCCGGCGCACGATGGACGATCTCGCCTTCGTCGACGTGTGGACGCCGAGCATGACGAAGGGCACGCCGGAGGGCGCGCGCGACTTCCTCGTGCCGGTGCGCCTCCAGCCGGGGAAGTTCTTCGCGCTCGCGCAGTCGCCGCAGCTCTTCAAGCAGCTCTGCATGGTCGGCGGACTCGACCGCTACTACCAGATCGCGACGTGCTGGCGCGACGAGGATCTCCGCGCCGACCGGCAGTTCGAGTTCCGGCAGCTCGACCTGGAGATGTCGTTCGTCGACCGCGAGGACGTGCTCGAGGTGCTCGAGGCGGCGGTCGTCGCATCGTTCGAGGCACTGGGACGCGAGGCGCCTTCGCGGCCGTTCCCGCGCATGTCCTACGCCGACGTGATGCGGCGTTACGGCACCGACAAGCCCGACCTCCGCTTCGGCCTCGAGATCCAGGATGCGACCGAGCTGACGCGCGCGTCCGAGTTCGGAGTCTTCGCGAAGGCTCCGGTCGTCCGCTACCTCGTCGCCCCGCGCGCCTTCTCGCGCGCCGAGCTCGGGCGGCTCGAGGAGATCGCGAAGGAGTGGGGCGCGAAGGGGCTCGCGTACCTCGTCAACGACGGCGGCGAGATCCGCTCGCCGATCGCGAAGTTCCTCTCGGAGCAGGAGCTCGGGGCGCTCCGCTCCGACCCCGGGTCGACCGTGCTCTTCGTCGCCGACACGGAGGACGTCGTGACGCGCGTGCTCGGCGGGCTGCGCTCCCATCTCGGTCGCGAGCTCGAGCTCGCCGACACGGAGCGCAACGAGTTCCTCTGGACGGTCGACTTCCCGCTCTTCGAGCTGGACGAGAGCACCGGCGGGTGGACGTTCGTCCACCATCCGTTCACGGCGGCCGTCGACGGCGACGAGGAGCGGATCGAGAGCGACCCCGACAGCGTGCTCGGCCAGCACTACGACCTGATCTGGAACGGCTGGGAGCTGGGGTCGGGCTCGATCCGGATTCACGATGCCGACCTCCAGGAGGCGGTCTTCCGGACGATGGGGCTCGGCGAGCAGGAGCAGCGCGAGAAGTTCGGCTTCCTGCTCGACGCCCTCCGGATGGGCGCGCCTCCGCACGGGGGCTTCGCCATGGGCATCGAGCGCTTCGTCGCGCTCATGGCAGGGGAGCCCGACATCCGCCAGGTGATCGCCTTCCCGAAGGTCGCGAGCGGCTCCGACCCCCTCACCGGGGCGCCCACGCCGATGCCCGATATCGTACTCCGGGACCTCGGAATCCGGTCGATCGTCGCTCAGGATCAAGCCGAGGGAACAGACAGCCGATGAAGAAGTCATACTTCTGACGGCGGCTCGCCGCGTCGACGCAGACAACAGGAGGGGAACGACCAGATGGCTATCGAAGGTCCGGGCCGCGCAGGGGTCCCGTCGCTGACGTCCCTGCCGCGCTATGAGGACATTCCCCAGGTCGGGGACGGTCTCGACGCGGCGCGGGTTCGCGACGCCTTCGACGCGTTTCGCCGCCACGCCGCCCAGCTGCAAGCCCAGCTGCGCGTCCTCCAGGCCGCCGGCGCCCGCACCGGCCCGTTCGTCGAGCCGACCGGCCACGCCGTCCGCATGGACGCGCTGCACCTGATCCGGGCCGCCGCCGAGTTCGCCGACACGATCGAGCGCGACGCGCAGAACGCGTCCGCCTCGCAACTCGGCAAGACCGAGGAAGAGGTCAGCCGCCGCCAGCACGACCTGCAGGAGCGCGAAGCCGAGGTGGAGCGCTACCAGCTCGAGAGCGAGCGCCAGCGCGCCGAGATGCTGAACGCGACCCGCAACGAGACGCGCGAGCTCCTCGCCAAGGCCCACGCCGACGCGACCCGCGAGCTCCAGGAGGCGGAGGCCAAGGGCAGCCGCCTGCTCGAGCAGTCGCGCCACCAGGCGACCGAGCTCACGAACGCCGCCCGCGCCGAGGTCGAGCAGACGCTCGAGTGGGCGCGCGCGCAGGCCACCGCCGTGCTCGCCCGCGCCCAGCACGGCGCCGAGCAGCTGCTCTCGGCGGCCGGTCTCGGCCAGGAGGCGATCGGCCAGGTCGCGGGCGCGATCATGCGCGCCGCGGAGAGCGTCGGGGAGGCATCCCGGCCGCAGCCGCTCGCGGCCGCGTTCGCAGGCCCTGCCGCCGCGACGCCGCCCCCGACGGCCGCGCCCGAGGCCCCTGCGCACGAGCCCGAGGCGTCGCCCGGTCCGCCCGTGTCCGGTCCGCCTGTGTCCGGTCCGCCTCTGTCCGCACCACCTGTGTCCGGACCGCCTGTGTCCGGACCGCCTGTATCCGGTCCGCCTGTGTCCGAGCCGCCGTCCGAGGAAGACGCGGCCGCGGACGCGGAGCCGTCCGAGCCTCAGCCGTAGGCTCCCGGGATGCGGCGCGTCTTCGGGCCCAGAACGGTCGTCGAGGCCGCATTCCTCGTTGCCGTCCCGGTCGCCGCGGCCGCGCTCGGCGCGCGCATGTGGACGATCATCGCGGCGAGCGCCGTCGCGTACCTGCTCATCTTCGTCCTCGAGGCGACGCTCTGGCGTGAGAGCGCGCCGGCGTCCGGACCCTCGCGCCTGCGGTTCCCCTCGCGCGCGGTGGCCGCCGGAGGCCCCCCGTCGCCGCCGCCGGAGCGGAAGGTCGCGCCCGCTCCTCCCGGCACGGCGGAGCCGGAGCCCGCGCCGGCGGCGGTGGTCGAGCCGTCGTTCACCGCCGTGACGCCCTCCGAGCACGTACGCGTGTTGCGGCCCGAGCCGGAGCCCGAGTCCGAGCCCGAGCCCGAGCCGGAGCCCGAGCGGCAGCCGGAGCCTGCCGCGGAGCGCCCGCCGCTCGCCGCCGTCCCCGAGCCCGTGCCCGCGGCACCCGAGCCCTCGACCGTCGTGCCGATCGGAGTCGGCGCCGGGCCGCGCCGGTGGAATCTCTGGGACCTCGAGCGCCTCACGCGCGAGCATGCGGGAGGCGACGTCGCCCGGGACGAGGAGCGGCAGTTCCTGCTCATGTACCTGCGCGAGTTCGCCGACGCGGACGGCCTCCTACCGGTCGACTTCGACGGCCTCGTCCGTGACAGCTTCGGGGAGCTTGTGGGGAGCCGGTGACCGGCTCCGCCCGACGGCGCGCCGCCGCCCTCGCTGCGGTCGCGCTCGTCGCGGTCGCGGTCGGTCTCGCACTCTCGCAGCGGTCGCAGCCCACGCCGAAGAAGCTGCCGGCCGGGGCCGGCAGCTGGTACACAGCTCTCGCCGCTCCGTACACCCCCTCGCAGTCACGCACGAAGAGCGCGTGCGGCGTCGTGATCGACGCGGAGACCGTCGGCGTCGCACATCAGCAGCTGCCGTGCGGCGTCAAGCTCTATGTCGAGTACGACGGCACGCAGGTGCTGACACAGGTGATCGACCGGGGCCACACGGCGCCGGGGCGCGAGTTCGATCTCACGCAGGCGCTCGCCAAGCTGCTGCGCGTGCAGGGCACGCAGACGATCCGGTGGCGTTTCGCGAGATGAGGTGTACGCTGCGTCGGCTCGACCCTGTGCGTCGTTCCGGCCTAAATGTAGAACCAACGCCTACATAAAGGGAGCACGTGTCCCGACCGAGGCCGCTCACGCGGCCGGAGAAAGGTACGGCACCCACCTGGGAGACCAGGTTCACATAGCCGGGGCGAACCGGCAGGGTGGAGATCTTGGGCGGGGCCGAAAGGCCCCGTCCGGTTTTCGTCCACTACCGTGTGCCGGTGATCGAGAGCGTCGGAGACTCCACCCGCGACGGCGAGTGGGCGGCCGTGAGCCTGCTCGTCGACGGTGACCGCATCGTCGAGGCGGTCGCGCCCGGGCTCGACCGCGGGCTCGCAGGCCTGAGCCTGCTCGAGGCTGCGGCGGTCGGCGGCGACGTGCTCGCAACGGATGCACTCGCAAACGCCCTCGCCCCGGTGTTCCGCGCAGAGCCGAGCGCGGGGAGGACGGCGGTCGCGATGAGCGGCGGCGTCGACAGTGCCGTCGCGCTGCTCCGCGCGGGCCGCCACGCGATCGGCGTCACGTTGCGGCTGTGGCTCGACCCCGACGGGCCCGACTCCGAGCGCGCGTGCTGCTCGCCGCAGGCGGTGCTGCAGGCGCGCGCGACGTGCCACCGGCTCGGCCTTCCGCACGTGACGCTCGACCTGCGGGAGGAGTTCCGCACGGCGATCGTCGCACCGTTCGTGCGCGGCTACGCGCGCGGCGAGACACCGAATCCGTGCATCCGCTGCAACGGCAGCTTCCGCTTCGGCGAGTTGCTCGCCTTCGCCGCCCGGGCCGGCTGCGACCGGCTCGCGACGGGGCACTACGCGCGCATCGTCGAGCATCGCGGCCGCCGGCTGCTCGCGCGCGGCGCCGATCCGGAGAAGGACCAGTCGTACATGCTCGCGCGACTCGACCCGAAGGAGCTCGACCGCGTCTGGTTCCCGCTCGGCGAGCAGGACAAGGCGCAGACGCGCGCGGAAGCCGAGCGTGCCGGGCTGGACGCCGCGCACCGCGCCGAGAGCCAGGAGGCGTGCTTTCTCGCGGGCGACGACTACCGCACCTTCCTCACACGGCACGGGCTCGCGGGGAGGCCGGGCGCGATCGTGGACGAGGACGGCGTCACCGTGGGCGAGCACGAGGGCTTCTGGCGGTATACGCCCGGTCAGCGCAAGGGGCTGGGCGTGGTCGCCGAGCGGCCGCTCTTCGTGCTGGACGCCGACCCGCGGGCGAACACGGTGCGCGTGGGCCCGCGCGAGTCGCTCGCCCGTACGCATGTGGCCGCGGCCGGCAGGCTCTATGTCGACGTCGATCGCGCAGAGGCGAAGCTCCGTTACCGCTCGCCGGCTGTGCCGTCCTGCGTCCGGTCGACGGACGGCGGCTTCGAGCTCGAGCTCGACGAGCCGGCGTACGGTGTCGCGCCCGGGCAGGCCGCTGTTCTCTACGACGGCGACGCCGTCGTGGGGTGCGGCCTCGTCTCACCCGGCGGCTGCAACTAAGATCGAACCGGAATGCTCGTCGCCGCGTTCACGTGGGGGGATCTCTGGCGACTGGCCCTCGCCGTCTTCCTGCTGGCCGCCGGCCTCTCGTTCGCGTACCTGCTGGTGCGCCTGGGCGGAGCGGTCGGGCGTCTGTCCGCGTTCATCCGCGGAGCAGAGCGGGAGATCCTCCCGGTCATCAGCAAGGTCGGAGGCAGCGTGGACCGCGTCAACGGGCAGCTCGACAAGGTCGACAGGATCACCGACAGCGCCGTCGACGCGGCAGACAGCGTCGACACCGCCGTGCGCGCGGTGAGCATGGCCGTGACGCGCCCGGTGCAGAAGGTCTCCGGCTTCGCAGCCGCGCTGAGCTACGGGGTCTCGGATTTCAAGACCAAGCACGACTGGAAGCACGCAGTGCAGGCCGGGAAGGAAGCGGCGGCGCGGCGCGAGCGGGAGCTCGGCGAGGAGCTGCGCGAAGCGGGCGGCGAGCAGTGAGCGACCAGGTACGGCTGATGCTGCCGGCGGAGGAGGACTTCCGCCCCGTCGCGCACCTGGTTGTGGGCGGGCTCGGCGTGCGGCTCGACCTCGGCTTCGACGCGCTCGAAGACCTGCACGTCGCGCTCGAGGCGCTGCTCGGCTGTCGCGACGACGAGGGCGACGTCGTCGTCGCGGTCGACGCCGGCGACGGGGTGGTGCGGGCGTCGGTGGGACCCTTCGGCGCACGCGCCCTCCACTCGCTCGAGCGGAGCGACTCGCCGCTCGGGCTGCACCACGTGCTCGAGACGGTCTGCGACACGTTCGAAGTCGACGAGCGGGACGGCGGCTCGTGGGTGGAGCTGACGAAGAGGACGAGGTCGCGCGCGGGCGCCCGCTGATGTCGCGCCTCGACGAGGAGATCCTCCTGCGCCGTTACCACGAGGCCGGAGACCTTCAGGCACGGGAGAAGCTGATCGAGCAGTACATGCTGCTCGTCCGCTCACTCGCCCGTCGGTACTCGTACCGTGGCGAGCAGCTGGAGGATCTCGTCCAGATCGGCGCGATCGGCCTGATCAAGGCGATAGACCGTTTCGATCTCGACCGCGGGGTCGCGCTGACGACGTATGCGACGCCGAACATCATCGGCGAGATCAAGCGCCATTTCCGCGACAAGGGCTGGTCGGTGCGCGTGCCACGCGGCTTGCAGGAGTTGAGCGTGCAGCTCTCTCGCCTCGTCGAATCGCTCACCGTGGAGCTCAGCCGCTCGCCGACGATCCCCGAGCTCGCCAAGGCGGCGGGTGTCGGGGAGGAGGCGGCGATCGAGGCGTTGGAGTCCGGTCGCGCGTACGCGTCGGTCTCGCTCTCGGCCGGCGGGGGAGGAGGCGACGGCGACGAGGAGTTCGACCCGATGGAGTTGATCGGCGCGGACGAGCACGAGTTCGAGGTGTCGGAGGACCGCGCCGTGCTCGCGCCGGGCTTGCGCGTGCTCGACGAGCGCGAGCGGAAGATCCTCCAGCTGCGCTTCTTCGACGGGCTGACGCAGTCGCAGATCGCCCAGCAGGTCGGCATCTCGCAGATGCACGTCTCCCGCCTGATCCGGCGCTCGCTCGAGAAGATCCGCGACGAGATCGCGGCGGACGAGACGAGTACGCTCAGCGACAACAGTCTGTACTAGCGCCCGCGCGACCAGCGGGCAGGCAGCAACCCCGGTGCCAGGCCCGGGCCAGGCACCGTGTCCAACCCCGGTGCCAGGCCCGGGCCAGGCACCGTGTCTGGACCGTCACGACTTCGTCACGCCGAGGGTCGCGCCAGCATCGCTTGCGCTAGGCGAGCAGGGCGCGGGCGCACTCGGCGAACGCGGCGGCCGCCGCGGGATCCGGCAGTTCACCACGCGCGAACATCGCTGCTTGCAGGCGCGGGCCGTGCGCATCGTGCTCTTCCATCAGCGCACGCGTGACCGGTTGCACGACGAAATGCACATGACCCGGTTCCCGTCCTTCGTGCGACCAGAGCGACACGTAGACCTGGCTCGGCGAGGCGATTTCATCGACGGCCGCCGCGACGCGCTGGAGCAGCGGACCGAGCTCCCGGGCCTCCGTGTCATTCAGCTCACCGACGTGCAGGACGTGTCGGTGCGGCTTCACGATGAGCGTGCCGACGCCGAGCGATCTCACGCAGTGGTCGACGACCCAATGGTCGGTCTCGAGGATCCGGCCTCCCGGTGCGATGACGGAGCCCGAGATTACGTCGCATGCGAGGCAGCCCTCCATGGCTACGCGCTGAGCGTCGCGAAGCCGAAGTCGAGCAGGCGCTTCGCGTCGGTGTACATGTCGTTCGAGTCCAGCACGACGGCGATGAGCGACACGCCGCCGCGCGTCGCCGACGCGACGAGACACGGCCCGGCCTTGTGCGTGTACCCCGTCTTGACGCCGTTCGCGCCGGGGTAGGTGCCCAGCAGCCGGTTGTTGTTCAGGTAGATCTTCGAGAACGTGGGCGCCTCCCATGACACGTGCTTGACGCGCGTGCGCACGATCGTCCGGAAGCGCGGGTTGCGCATCGCGACGCGCGTCAGCGCGGCCAGGTCCCACGCGCTCGAGTAGTTGTCGACGTCCACGACGCCGCTCGGCGAGACGAAGTGCGTGTCGCGGAGCCCGAGCGTCTTCGCCTCTTCGTTCATGTCTCGCACGAACTGCCACTTGCTGCCGCCGGCGGCGATCGCGAGGGCGAGCGCGTCGTCGTTGCCGGAGTAGAGCAGCAGGGCATACATGAGCTTCCAGGTCTCGACCTGCTCGCCGGTGCGCAGGCCCTCGCGCACGAGCGGGACGCGCGGCACCGACTTGTCGACCTGGACGACGTCGTGGGGTCGCAGAGCTCGCAGCGCGAGGAGCGCGGTCATGATCTTCGTCGTCGAGGCGACCTGGCGGCGCTCGTGCGCTCGCTGCTCCCACAGCACGCGGCCCGTGTCGGCGTCGACGAGGATCGCGGCCGCGCCCACCAGCTTCGGCGTGAAGGTGTGCGGCACGAGTGCGCTTGCGGCGAGCAGCCGCTCCGGCGTCGCCTTGCGCACCGGGGCGCTCGGCGCCGCGACGCGCGCCGAGACGCGCGGCGTCGCGGCCGACACGACGGGTCCGGACGACTGCTGCGAGCCGACCCACGCTCCGCCGGCTCCCGCGAGCACGACCGCCACGCCCACGGGCGTGAGGCGGCGCAGCCGATAGCGATAGCGCTTACGGCGGCGCGGGGCGTAGGTCGCGGGGGCGCGAGGGTCGGGAGCCACGGCGCGAGTGTAAGGCGCGCGCCCGCTGACCTCAATCGAGGCCGCCTGGGCCCACGCCTACAATGGCCGCCGTGCGCACGACCGCCGAGATCCGCGAGGGCTTTCTCTCGTTCTTCGAGGAGAAGGGCCACCTGCGCTGCCCGTCGGCCTCGCTCGTGCCGCGCGCCGACGACCGCTCGACGCTGCTCACCACCGCCGGGATGCAGCCCCAGATGCCGTTCTTCCTCGGCCGGGAGGCGCCGCCCGCGCCGCTGACGACGACGGCGCAGAAATGCTTCCGCACGCCCGACATCGACGAGGTCGGCCTCGACACGTACCACCTCACGTTCTTCGAGATGCTGGGCAACTTCTCGTTCGGCCGGTACTTCAAGGAGGGCGCGATCGAGTTCGCCACCGAGTTCATCCGCGAGCGGCTGCGCCTCGACTGGGACCGGATCTGGGTGAGCGTCCACGCCGGCGACCCCGAGCTCAAGCTCGGCCCCGACCAGGTCGCGATCGACCTCTGGGAGCGGATCGGCATCCCGCCCGAGCGGATCGTGCCGCTGCCCTCGTCGGAGAACTTCTGGTCGGTCGGAGGCCCCGGTCCCTGCGGCCCCGACTCGGAGATCTACTACGACTGGGGCGAGGAGTTCGGCTGCGGCGAACCCGACTGCAAGCCGGGTTGCGACCGCTGCGAACGCTTCCTCGAGTTCTGGAACCTCGTCTTCATGGAGTACGAGCAGCGCCCCGACGGGACGCTGACGCCGCTGCCGAAGCAGAACATCGACACCGGCCTCGGGCTCGAGCGCACCGCGCGCATCGTGCAGGACGTCGCGTCCGTCTACGACACGGACGGCTTCCAGCAGATCATGGCCTGGGTCGCCGGGGAGTCGGGCGTGGCGTACGGCGACTCGACAGATGCGACGAAGGCGCACCGTGTGCTCGCCGACCACGGGCGCGGCATGACGTTCCTCGTCGGTGACGGCGTCACGCCCTCGAACGAGGGCCGCGGCTACGTTCTCCGCCGCGTCATCCGGCGCGCGGCCCAGCACGGCCTGCGCATCGGGATGGAGGCGCCCTTCGTCGCCGACCTCGCCGGCGTCGTGATCGACCAGATGGGCGACGCCCACCCGGAGCTGCTCGAGCACCGCGCGCAGATCCAGCAGGTGCTCGCCGCCGAGGAGGAGCGCTTCGGCGAGACGCTCGAGCGCGGCATGAAGCTCTTCGAGGAGGCCGCCGCGACAGGGCGGATCACCGGCGACGACGCGTTCACGCTGCAGGCGACCTACGGCTTCCCGATCGAGCTGACCCAGGAGCTCGCACGCGAGCGAGGCCTCGAGGTGAACGACGAGGAGTACACACGGCTCATGGAGGAGCACCGCGAGATCTCGCGTGCCGGCGTCGCGGGTGGCAACGCGCAGCGCGCCGCAGAGGTCTCGAACGCCGCCGGCTTCCGCACCGACTTCGTCGGCTACGAGAAGACCGAGGCACTGACGCAGATCGCCGCGCTCGAAGAGCTGGAGGAGGGCCTCTTCCTCGCGAAGCTCCGCGAGTCGCCGTTCTACGCGGCGGGTGGCGGCCAGGTCACCGACACGGGCTGGATCGAGAAAGAGGACGGCTCGCGCGCGACGCTTCGCGAGGCGTATCGCTTCGAGCAGGACCAGGTGCTCCTCTTCGAGGGGACGGGCTTCGCGGCGGGCGACCGCGTCAAGGCGGCCGTCGCCTGGAACATGCGCTTCCCGACGCAGGCGAACCACACGGGCACGCACGTGCTCCACCAGTGCCTGCGCGAGGTGCTCGGCGACCACGTCAAGCAGGCCGGGTCCGCGGTGCGTCCCGACAAGCTGCGCTTCGACTTCACGCATCCGCAGGCGCTGACCGCCGAGGAGCGCGCCGAGGTCGAGCGGCGCGTCAACGAGCACATCTTCGAGAACCTGCCGGTGCGGACCTACGAGACGCCGATCGGCGAGGCGCGCAAGCTCGGCGCCATGATGCTCTTCGGCGAGAAGTACGGCGACGTCGTGCGCGTCGTCGACATCGGCGGCTGGTCGGTCGAGCTCTGCGGCGGCACGCACGTCCGCTCGACGGCGGAGATCGGCCCGTTCGCGATCCTCAACGAGAGCTCGGTCGGGGCGGGCGCGCGGCGCATCGAGGCGGTCACCGCGGGCGAGGCGTTCGCGTACCTGCGCGAGCAGGCGCGCGAGGCCGACGGCCTGCGCAGCGAGCTCGAGCGGGTGCGCAGGGACTCGAAGCGGCCTCAGGCCGAGGCGCCCGCCGAGTTCGAGATCGTCGGCCGCGAAGGCGACGTGCTCTTCGTCGAGGCGAAGGCGCTGAAGGGCGGACCGCTGCGCGACCTCTCCGACCGCCTGCGCCAGCAGGAGAAGGCGGCAGGCGTCGTCGTCGCGTCGAGCGACGACGGCCGCGCGTTCCTCGTCGTCAATCTCGACGAGTCGCTCGTCGCGAAGGGCCTCGACGCCTCGCAGCTCGTGCGCGTGCTCGGCGCGCACATCGGGGGCGGCGGGGGAGGCAAGCCGACGCTCGCCGAGGCGGGCGGCAAGAACCCCGGGGGCGTGCGCGACGCGCTCGAGGCCGGCCGGAAGGCCGTGGCCGAGGCGCTCGCGTGAAGGTGCTGGCGCTCGACTACGGCTCGGCCCGCACCGGCGTTGCCGTGTCCGATCCGACCGGGATCATCGCGCGGCCGCTGTGCTGCGTCGAGCGCGTCCGCAGCGACGCCGGGCTCGCGGAGCTCGTGCGGCTCATCCACGAGGAGGAGCCGGAGCAGGTGATCGTCGGCCTGCCGCTGACCCTGCGAGGAGAGCACGGCGGGCAGGCGCGCGAGACCGAGGCGTTCGCCGACAAGCTCCGCGGCCTCCTCGACGTGCCGGTCCTGCTCTTCGACGAGCGCTTCACCACCGACCTCGCCCAGCAGACGCCGTCGGCATCGTCGGAGGACGCGCGCGCCGCGGCGCATCTCCTGTCCGGATACCTCGCGTGGTCGAGCGGCGCCCCGGCGTGATGCCGCCGAGGCCGGGGCCACCGCCCAGGCAGATCTCGCGCGGTCGCGTCAGGCGGCGGCGGCTGGCCGCAGTGGGCGTCGTCGTGCTCGCGATCGTCGCCGTCTTCATCGCCGTGGAGATCGCGGGTCGCCGCTCGTCCGCGCCGTCGGCCGCGACGACGACCGCCGCAGCGCCGAAGCCGTTCCGCATCGTCTTCCCGGAGGGCTTCACCCGGGAGGAGATGGCCCAGCGGGTCAAGGTCGTCGCCCTGATCGCAGAGAGGAAACGCCACCGGGCGGTCCGCCTCGCAAGACGGACCTACCTCGCTGCGTCGGGCGCGCGGCGGCTCGCGGGGTTCGGCGCGAAGAAGCGCCCGCTCGAAGGGTTCCTCTTCCCCGCCACGTACGACTTCCTGACGAACACGACGTCGGCGCAGCTCGTCCGGGAGCAGCTCGCCGCGTTCGCGGACAACTGGAGCAAGCTCGACCTCTCGTACGCGCGGAAGAAGAACCTGACGCCGTACGACGTCTTGATCATCGCGTCGCTCGTCGAGAAGGAAGCGCTGGTGCCGGACGAGCGGCCGAAGATCGCGCGCGTCGTCTACAACCGGCTGCACGCCGGGATGAACCTCGGGATCGACGCGACGACGCGCTACGGCCTGCACGTCCCCGGGACGAAGTCGCTCACACAGTCGGAGCTCGAGAGCAACAACCCCTACAACACGCGCAACCCGCACGTCACCGGGCTCCCACCGACGCCGATCGCGAACCCCGGCCTCGCGTCGATGCAGGCGGCGGCGCATCCGGCGCCCGGCGACTGGCTGTACTTCGTGCGCAAGCCCGATCTCCAGCACCACTACTTCACGGCGAACTACAACGACTTCGTCAACCACGCGAACCAGTACGGCTTCCATTGATAGAAGGGACGACCCGGCTCGTCGCGCTGATCGGCCACCCGGTCGCGCACTCGCTCTCGCCGCGGATGCAGAATGCCGCGTTCGCGGCGCGCGCGCTCGACTGGGCGTACGTCGCGCTCGACGTGCCGCCCGAGCGGCTGGAGGAAGCGGTGCGCGGGCTCGTCGCGGGCGGGTTCGCCGGCGCCAACGTGACCATCCCGCACAAGCGCGCGGCCGCGCTCCTGTGCGACGAGGCCGACGGCGAGGCGGTGAACACGCTCGTCTTCGCGGACGGCCGTATCCACGGCTTCAACACCGACCGCGAGATCGTGGCGTCGATCGAGTCGACCCGCGTCTGCCTGATCGGCGCCGGCGGGGCGGCGGCGACGCTCCTGCCGGGCCTGCGCGGCGAGGTGCGGCAGTTCTCCCGGCGCGGCGACTGGCCGCCCGACGCCGAGGGCTGCGACCTCGTCGTCAACGCGACACCGGTGCGCGACGAGCTACTGGTGCAGCCCCACGCGGGCCAGACGATCGTCGAGCTCGCCTACGGCGAGGGCGAGACGGCGCTCGTGGCGGCCGCGCGCGCCGCGGGTTGTACGGTCATCGACGGGCGTGAGGCCCTCGTGTTGCAGGGCGCCGCGAGCTTCGAGCGGTGGACGGGCGTCCCTGCACCTGTGAGCGCGATGCGCGCAGCTTTAGGCTTGCCTACGTGACGCTCGAGCTCGCATCCGCCGGGGAGTCGCACGGGCCGGCGCTCGTGGCGATCCTCTCCGGCCTCCCCGCGGGGCTCCAGCTCGACCGCGAGGCGATCGACGCCGACCTGCGCCGCCGCCAGCAGGGCTACGGCCGCTCGCCGCGCCAGCAGATCGAGACGGACGAGGTCGAGGTGCTGGCGGGCCTGCGGCGGGGGCGGACGCTCGGCACCCCGCTCGCGCTCGTCGTCCGCAACCGCGATCACAAGAACTGGACGTGGGGGATGAACCCCTGGCCGTCGGACGGCGAGCCCGAGGGCAAGGGCACGCAGGAGGTGACGCTGCCGCGGCCGGGTCATGCAGACCTCGCCGGCGTCCAGAAGTACGGGCTCACCGACGTGCGCGACGTGCTCGAGCGTGCGTCCGCGCGCCATACCGCCGTCCACGTGGCGGCGGGAGCCGTCGCGAAGTCGCTGCTCGCGCACATCGGCATCTCGGTCGTGGGCGAGGCCCTGCCCGAGGCGGGCGCAGACCCGGCAATGGTCGACGCAGCGCGCAAGGACCGCGACACACTCGGCGGCGTCGTCGAGGTGCGCGCCACGGGAGTGCCGCCGGGGCTCGGCTCGTATGCGCGCAAGGACGACCGCCTCGACGCGCGGCTCGCCGCGGCGCTGATGGGCATCCAGGCCGTGAAGGGCGTCGAGATCGGCGACGGCTTCGCGCTCGCCGGCCTCCGCGGCTCCGAGGCGCACGACGAGATCGTGCGCGACGAGCGCGGCTTCCACCGCAGCTCCAACCGGGCCGGCGGCATCGAGGGCGGCATGTCGAACGGCGAGGAGATCGTCGTCCGCGCCGCGATGAAACCGCTGCCGACACTGATGCAGCCGCTGCTCTCGATCGACCTCCAGACCGGCGAGCCTGCGCAGGCGCTCGTCGAGCGCAGCGACGTCTCCGCCGTCGAGGCGCTCGCCGTCGTCGCGGAGGGTGCGGTCGCGTGGGAGCTCGCGCGCCTCGCGATGGACAAGTTCGGCGGCGACGCCCTGGGCGACTTCGTCGCCGCCTGGCGGGCGTACCTCGAGCGCATCGACTGGACCGCGCGCTGACGAAGCACATCGCGCTCATCGGCTTCATGGGCGCCGGGAAGACCACGCTCGGCGAGGAGGTCGCGCGCCGGCTCAACCGGCTGCTCAAGGACGTCGACCAGGTGATCGAGACGAGCCAGAAGCGGTCGATCCCCGAGCTCTTCGCCGAAGGGGAGGCGACGTTTCGCGACGTCGAGGAACGCGTCGTACGCGGCCTGCTCGCGCATCCACGCCCGTCCGTCGTCGCCCTCGGCGGCGGCGCCGTCACGACGCCGCAGGTCCGCGAGCTGCTCTTCCACCACGCGGTCACCGTGTGGCTCGACGAGGACGTCGAGACGTGCTGGCGCCGCGTCCATGGCAGCGACCGCCCCCTCGCGCAGGACGAGGCGGAGTTCCGCCGCCTCTACGACGAGCGGCGCCCGCTGTACGCGGCGGCGGCGGACGCCGTCGTGCACGACGCCGACGACGTCGTGCTCGCCGCCGCCGGCGTCCACGTCGAGCGCGGCGCGCTCCAACGGCTCGGCGAGCTCGTCCCGGGCGACGGCAAGATCGCGCTCGTCTCCGACCCCAACGTCGGCGGCATCCACGGCATGGACGCGCAGCTCGCCCTCGGCGCACGTCTCGCGCAGGTGCACGAGCTGCCGCCGGGCGAGGACGCGAAGACGATCGGCGCGCTCGACCGGCTCTGGCAGGACCTGCGGCTCGACCGGCGGGACACGGTCGTCGCGCTCGGCGGCGGGTGCACGACCGACGCGGCCGGCTTCGCCGCGGCGACGTACCTCCGCGGGGTGGCGTGGGTGCCCGTGCCGACGAGCCTCGTCGCGCAGGTCGACGCGGCGATCGGCGGCAAGACCGGCATCGACCTCCCGCAGGGCAAGAACCTCGCCGGTGCGTTCCACTGGCCCGTGCGCACCGTGATCGACCCCGCGCTCCTCGAGACGCTCCCCCCGGCCCAGCGGCTCGAAGGCATGGCGGAGGTCGTCAAGACCGGCCTGCTCGCCGGCGAGCCGCTCTGGGAGCTGCCCGACGACGAGCTGGTGCGCCGCTGCGCCTCCTTCAAGGCGGCGATCTGCCTGCGCGACCCGCACGACGAGGCCGAGCGGAAGATGCTCAACCTCGGGCACACGTTCGCCCACGCGCTCGAGGCCGCCGCCGGCTACGAGGGCCTCACCCACGGGCAGGCGGTCGCTCTCGGCCTCCTGGGAGCGCTCCGGCTGTCTGGAGGGCGCCTGTCCGGCAGGGACATCGCCCAGGTGGAGGAGATCCTGCGCCCGAAGCCCGTGCGCGTCGACCGGGAGCGCGCCTGGCAGGCGATGCAGCGCGACAAGAAAGCGGTCGGCGGCGAGCTCCGCCTCGTCCTGCTCCGCGAGAACGGCCCGGAATGGGACATCGCGGTGCCCGCGGAGGACGTCCGGCGCGAGCTCGACGCGCTCATAGCCGGGTAGCATCGCCGCGTGCGCGTCATCGTCCTCAACGGGGTCAACCTCAACATGCTCGGACGCCGCGACCCGGCGGTGTACGGAGGGCTCGGCATGGCGGAGCTCGAGGGTCGCATCTACGCGTGGGCGCGCGAGCTCCAGCTCACCGTGCAGTGCCGCCAGACCAACAGCGAAGGCGAGTTCATCAAGTGGTGCCACGACGCCTACGACAACACCGACGGGATGGTGGTCAATCCCGGCGCCTGGACGCACTACGCCTGGTCGATCCACGACGCGCTCGAGCCGCTCCACGTGCCGATCGTCGAGGTGCACCTCTCGAACGTCGACGAGCGAGAGGAGTGGCGGAAGCAGTCCGTCATCTCCGACCTCGTCGCCACACGCTTCGTCGGGCACGGTCCCGACGGCTACCGGATGGCCCTCGACTACCTGAAGGAGAACGCGTGAACGCTCGCATCGAACGTCTCCGCGCACTGATCGAGGAGCCGCTCCTCGTCACGAACCCGAAGAACGTCGTCTACCTCGCCGGCTTCGACAGCTCGAACGCGGCGCTGCTCGTCGACCAGGAGCGCGTGCAGCTCTTCACGGACTTCCGCTACATCGAGGCCGCGCGCGCGGTGGAGGGCGTCGAGGTCGTGCAGACGAAGCGCGGCGTGATCGGCGCGCTCGCCGAGCGGCTCTCGGGCCGCATCGGCTTCGAGGCGACGAGCGTCGTCTACTCCGACTTCCAGACGCTCGAAGCCGGCGGGCTCGAGCTCAAGCCGCACAACGGCCTCGTCGAGTCGCTGCGCGCGATCAAGGAGGAGAGCGAGCTGGAGATCCTCCGGCGCGCCTGCGCGATCACCGACCGCGTTTTCGAGCGTCTCAGCGGCGTGAAGTTCGTCGGCCGCACCGAGCGGGAGGTGTCGTGGGACCTGACGCGCCTCTTCCACGAGGAGGGTGGCGACGGCCTTGCCTTCGAGTCGATCGTCGGCGCCGGGCCGACGGGAGCGCGTCCGCACGCGCGCGCGGGCGACCGCACGATCGGCACAGGCGAGCTCGTGGTGATCGACGCCGGCTGCACCGTCGACGGCTACGCGTCCGACTACACGCGCACGTTCGCGACCGGACCGCTCGACGGCGAGGCGAAGGAGGCCTACCAGGTCGTGCTCGCCGCCCAGCTCGCGGGGCTCGGGGCGATCCGCGCCGGCCTGCCCGCGATCGAGGCCGACCTGGCCGCCCGGTGCGTCGTCGAGGACAGCCCGTTCGCCGGGACGTTCGGCCACGGCCTCGGCCACGGTCTCGGCCTCGACGTCCACGAGCTGCCGCGGATGTCGCCCGAGACCGACGACGTGCTCGCGCCGGGAAACGTCGTCACGGTCGAGCCGGGCGTCTACCTCGCGGGCAGGTTCGGGATCCGCATCGAGGACGACGTCGTCGTCACGCAGGACGGCATCGAGAACCTCACCGGCTTCCGCAAGGACCTGGTCGAGGTGTCGTAAGAGCTACACTCGCCGCCGAAAATGGCCGACACCGTCAGCACGAACCAGTTCAAGAACGGGATGCACATCGAGGTCGACGGGCAGCCGTGGCGCATCGTCGAGTTCCAGCACGTCAAGCCGGGCAAGGGCGGCGCGTTCGTCCGCACGAAGCTGAAGTCGCTCGGCGCCGGCGCGACGGTCGACCGCACGTTCCGCGCGGGCGAGAAGTTCACGCGGGTGCACACCGAGGTCAAGAACGTCCAGTACCTCTACGACGACGGCTCCGACGTGCACTTCATGGATCCCGACAGCTACGAGCAGTTCTCGGTCCCGCACGCCGAGCTCGAGGACGAGCTGATGTTCATGCAGCCGAACGCGACCGTGCAGGTGCTGGCCGTCGACGGCAAGCCGTCGAGCGTGCAGCTGCCGACGACGGTCGAGCTGACGGTCGTCGACACGGAGCCGGGCGTGAAGGGCGACACCGTGTCGAACGTCACGAAGCCCGCGACGCTCGAGACGGGCGGCGTCGTCGCGGTGCCGCTCTTCGTGAACATCGGCGACAAGCTCAAGATCGACCCGCACGAGCGCCGCTACATCTCGCGCGTCTAGAAGACCGGCTCCTGAGCGAACGCGCGGTAAGGTCCCCCCGTGCCGACCCTCGCCGACACGACCATCCGCTTGCTCGGGCAGGAGCCGCTCGCGGGCCGGATGCCGACCGCCGACCAGCTCCGCCTCGCGGAGATCCTCGACCGCGCCGGCTTTGCGTACCTCGAGGTGTCCGGCGGCGGCTGCTTCGACGCGGCCGTCCAGCGCGGCGTCGAGAGCCCCTGGGAGCGCATCCGCGCACTCAAGGCGCGCGTGAAGACGCCGCTCGGCCTGGCGCTCCGCGGCCGCTTCCTCGTCGGCACACGCCCCGTGAACGCCGACTTCGCCCGGCGTTTCGTCGCCTCGGCCGCAGAGAACGGCATCGACGTCTTCCGCCTCCACGACCCCCTCAACGACGTCTCGAACCTCCGCGAGGCCGCGGAGGCGATCGTCGCCGCCGAGCGCGACTTCGAGGCCGGGCTCGTCTACAGCCCCGGCCGCACCGGCGAGATCGACACGCTCATCGAGCGGGCGCGCCTGCTGCCCGAGCTCGGCGCCGTCCGCGTGCTCCTGCACGACCCCACGGGCTCGCTCCAGCCCCACCGTGCGGCGGAGCTCGTCCCGGCTCTCGCCGAGGCGAGCGGGCTGCCGGTCGGCATCTACGTCCAGGGCTCCGGTGGGAGCGCCCTGGCCGCGACGCTCGCGGCCGCGAACGCCGGCGCGCAGCTGATCGCCTGCGCGGTCTTCCCGCTCGCGCTGACGCTGCACCGCGTCTCCGGCGAGGCGCTCGCGGAGGCGCTCGCCGGGATGGGCCTCGACCCGGGCGTCGACGTCGCCACGCTCTGGGAGGCGTCGGATCTCGTCGACGAGCACATCGGCGACGAGCCCGTCGCGCCGCTCCCGCCGCGCATCGCGGTCCGCGCGGCCCAGCACGACCTCCCCGCCGGGCTCGTCGCGGGCGTCGACGCGACCCTGCGCGCGCAGGGCGCCGGCGACCGGCTGGAGGAGGTGCTCGAGGAGCTCGACGTCATCCGCGCCGAGGTGGGCTGGCCGCCGCTCGCCGCGCCGATCGGCCAGGTGCTCGCGTCGCAGGCGCTGCTGAACGTCCTCTCCGCGAGCCGCTACCTGACGATCGTCGACGAGCTGCGCGCGCTCGTGATCGGCCGCTTCGGCAGGCCGCCGGGGCCGATCGACCCTGCCGTCCAGCGCGCCGTCGCGCTCACGCACGACCCGGAGACCCAGGAGGACGTTGCGCCCGCCCTCAGCGAGGTGCGCGAGCAGGCGGAGGGCATGGCCGCGAGCGAGGAAGAGCTGCTCCTGCTCGGCCTCTTCGGCGAGGACGCGGAGCGGTTGCTGCTCGGCATCCGCGGCCGGGCGAGCGGCGAGACGGACGAGCTCGCGTCGGTCGACAAGACGCGCGCCGACCGGATCCGCGAGCTCGTGCGCATCGTCCAGGAGTCGGGCATCGGCGAGGTCACGGTCGAGGAGGGCGGGATGCGCGTCTCGGTGCGCTCCGCCCCTGAGGCGCCGCTGCAACCCTCAGAGGCTCCGCTCGCGCTCCCGGAGGACATGCCCGCGCTGGCGGAACCACGGCCGAACGGCTTCGTGCGGGTCGAGTCGCCGATGGTCGGCACCTTCTACCGGGCGTCCCAGCCGGGCGCGCCGCCGTTCGTCGAGGAGGGGGACGTCGTCGCGGCCGGGCAGACGCTCTGCCTCCTCGAGGCGATGAAGCTCATGAACGAGGTGAAGGCCGACGTCGAGGCGATCGTCCGGCGGATTCACGTCGAGAACGCCCAGCCGGTCGAGTTCGGGCAGCTGCTGTTCGATCTCGAGCCGCTCGCGGGCCGGCCCCTCGACGCGGGCTAGGGCAGGACCGCCGATGTTCTCGCGAGTGCTGGTAGCGAACCGCGGCGAGATCGCCGTGCGCGTGATCCGCGCGCTCCACGAGCTGCGCATCGAGGCCGTCGCCGTGTACTCGACCGTCGACGAGCACGCGCTGCACGTGCGTCTCGCCGACCGCGCGGTGCGCATCGGCCCGCCGCCCGCAGCGCAGAGCTACCTCAACATCCCGGCGCTCGTCGCCGCCGCCACGACGACCGGCTGCGAGGCGGTGCACCCGGGCTACGGCTTCCTCGCAGAGAACGCCGCGTTCGTCCACGCGTGCGAGGACAACGACCTCGTCTTCATCGGCCCGCCCGCGGACGTGATGGCGCGGATGGGCGACAAGGCGCGGGCGAAGGCGGAGGTGCGTGCGGCGGGCGTGCCGCTCGTCCCCGGCACCGACGGCACCGCGAGCGTTACGGAGGCGCGCGCGGCCGCCGACGAGCTCGGCTATCCCGTGCTGTTGAAGGCTGCGGCCGGCGGCGGCGGCCGCGGCATGCGTCTCGTCACCGCGGCGGGCGAGCTCGAGGACGCATACGCGCAGGCCGCGAGCGAGGCGACGGCCGCGTTCTCCGACGGCACGCTGTACGTCGAGAAGGTGATCTCGCCCGCGCGTCACGTCGAGATACAGGTGCTCTGCGACGCGCACGGCGGCGTGCTGACGTGCGGCGAGCGCGAGTGCTCGATCCAGCGGCGGCACCAGAAGCTGATCGAGGAGTCGCCGTCGCCGGCGCTCGACGCGGAGCGCCGGGAGGCGATGGAGGACGCTGCCGAAAGGGCATGCCGGCACATCGGCTACCGCAACGCGGGCACGTTCGAGTTCCTCGTCGGGCCCGACGGCGCGTTCTCGTTCATCGAGCTGAACGCGCGCCTCCAGGTCGAGCACACGGTCACGGAGCTCGCAACGGGGCTCGACCTCGTCCGCGAGCAGGTGCGCATCGCGGCGGGCGAGCGGCTGCCGATCACCGGGCGCGCGCCGCGCTCCGGCCACGTGATCGAGATCCGCATCAACGCCGAGGACCCCTCGCGCGGCTTCGTGCCGTGTCCGGGACGGATCACGCGCTTCCGGCCGCCGCTCGGGCCGGGCGTGCGCATCGACACGTACGCCGAAGAGGGATCCGTGATCCCGCCGAACTACGACTCGCTGATCGCGAAGGTGATCGTCCGCGACGACACGCGCGCGGCCGCCATCGAGCGTGCGTGTCGCGTGCTGCGGGAGTTCGAGATCGCGGGCGTGCCGACGACGCGCGACGTCGCGCTCGACATCCTCGGCAGCCCCGAGTTCCGCAGCGGCGAATATTCGACCGCCTTCTTCGAAGAGACAGGGGCGCGATTGGCCTCGTTCGCGACAGCATGACGTACGTCGTGCGCAACGACCACGGCGCGATCACGCTGACGGACGCCGCGCTCACGAACATCGTCGTGCAGTCGGCCGAGTCGGTCGACGGCACACGCGTACGACGCGCGCGTCGTAAGGTCGGCGTCGAGCTCGACGGCAGGCGTGCGCGCGTGGCGCTCGAGCTCGCGGTCGCCTACGGCAAGGTGCTGCCCGAGGTTGCGCAGGACGTGCAGTTGCGGGTCGCCGACGCGCTGACGCGGATGTGCGGGCTCGACGTCTCCGCCGTCGACGTGACCGTCGAGGAGCTGGACCGGTGAAGGTCCCCAAGGCCGAGCCGGTGAGCCGTCGTGAGGCGCGTCGCGCGGCGGTGTTCGTCCTCTACCAGTGGGACCTCACCGAATCGCCGCTCGGCTCGCTCTTCGAGGGCGAGGTCGACCCGTACACCCGGACGATCGCCGACCGGGTCGCTGCGCACGCCGCCGAGCTCGACGCGAAGATCACGGCCGCGTCCGACGACTGGACGGCAGACCGGCTGGGAGCGGTCGAGCGGAACATCCTGCGCGTCGCGATCGAGGAGCTCGCCGCGGGCGAGGTGCCGAAGGAAGTGGTGATCGACGAAGCCGTCACGCTTGCGAAGCGCTACGCATCCGACGACGCTGGGAGACTCGTCAACGGCATTCTTGGCAAGATCGCGCGGGAGGAGACGTCGTAACGTGGCCACGGAAGACTCATTGAGCAGGGCGGAGGAGCTCCTTGCGAAGCTCGAGGCCGCGCGGGGCGAGCTCGATCGGATCGCGCAGGCGGAGGGCGGCTCCCCGGACCGCGCCCTCGAGATCCTCGGCGAGCTCTCGGAGCTCGCGAAGGCGGTCGAGGAGGAGCTCGAGCGGGCGAAGCGCGCAGCCGAGGCCGATGCCGCTCAGTCCTGACGAGCTGCGGCGACTCGTCGAGGAGCGCCTCGAGAGGCTCGAGCTCTGGCCTGCGCTGCACGGGCAGGCCGAGTCGGTGCGCTACTCGATCACGGTCGGCGGCAAGCGCGTCCGGCCGGTGATCTGCCTCGCGACCGCGGAGGCCGCCGGAGCGGACGTCGAGGACGCGCTCCCGGCCGGGTGCGCGCTCGAGCTCGTGCACACGTTCTCCCTCGTGCACGACGACCTGCCGGCGCTCGACGACGACGAGGAGCGGCGCGGGCAGCCCTCGACGTGGAAGCGCTTCGGCGAGGCCACCGGCGTCCTCGCCGGCGACGCACTGCTCGCAGAGGCCTTCCGGCTCGCAACGTCCTACGACACGCCGCACGTCGCCCGCGAGCTCTCCCAGGCGACCCTCGGCATGATCGGCGGCCAGTACCTCGACGTCACCGGCACGGCGCCCGACGAGGCGACGCTTCACCGGCTGAAGACGGGCTGCCTCTTCGAGGCATCGGTCGGCCTCGCGCTCTGGGTCGCCGGGGTGCCCGAGCCCGGGCAGGCTCCGTGGCGCGCGTTCGCTGCCGAGCTCGGCCTCCTCTTCCAGATCGTCGACGACATCCTCGACGGCGACGGCTACGTCGTCTCGCACGGGATCGACGGCGCCCGCCGCCTCGCCGACGAGGCGGCCGACCGTGCGCGCGAGCGGCTGGCCGGCGTGGACGCCGACACCTCCGTGCTGCGCGAGATCGTCGACGGCCTCGCCGTGCGGACGGCGTGATCGCGCCGGTCTCGTGAAGAAGCGGCTCGACGTGCTGCTCGTCGAGCGCGGCCTCGCGGCGTCGCGTACGCAGGCGCAGGCGCTCGTGATGGCCGGGCTCGTGCCCGGCTACGACAAGCCGGGCCACCAGGTGGACGAGGACGCCGAGCTGGCGGTCGTCCACGGCCCGGCCTACGTCTCGCGCGGGGGCGAGAAGCTCGCGCACGCGCTCGACGCGCTCGGCGTCGACCCTGCGGGCCTCGATGCAATCGACGTCGGCGCGTCGACGGGCGGCTTCACGGACGTGCTGCTCCAGCGGGGCGCGGCGCGCGTGATCGCGGTCGACGTCGGCTACGGGCAGCTCCACCCGCGTATCCGCGACGACCCCCGCGTCGTCGTGCTCGAGCGCACGAACGCGCGGTCGCTCACCCAGCTGCCCTTCGCGCCGCAGCTCGTCGTCTGCGACGTCTCGTTCATCTCCGTTCGGACGGCGCTGCCGCCGGTCCTCCGGCTCGCGGCCCCGGGCTGGCAGGCGCTCGTGCTCGTGAAGCCCCAGTTCGAAGCCGGCCGCGCAGACGTGGCCAAGGGCAGCGGCGTCGTCCGCGACCCCGTGATCCGCGCCCGCGTGCTGCGCGAGATCGCGTACGCGGCGCTCGGCTGGAAGGCGGAGGTGGCCGGCGTCGTAGACTCCGGGCTACCGGGTCCCAAGGGCAACCGGGAGTTCTTCCTCCACCTCAGGCACAACGACGACCCGAAGCTTCCGGATGACCTCGACGAGCGAATCGATAGAGCCGTCGCCGCGGGTTGAGACCGCGGCGGTCGTCACGCACGGCCACGTCGACGTCGAGAGCGCGCTCGAGCGCGTGCGGGCCGTCGCGGAGAGGGCGGGCGTGGCGCTCGTCGACGATCCGCGCGAGGTCGACCTCGTCGTCGCGCTGGGGGGCGACGGGACGATGCTGCGCACACTTGCGCGGCTGCTCGGCAGCGACGTGCCGGTGATCGGCGTCAACTTCGGGCGCGTCGGCTTCCTCGCGTCAATCCGGCCGGAGGATCTCGACCGCGACCTCGAGCGGGTGTTCGCGGGCGAGTACGTCACCGTCGAGCTGCCGACCCTCCAGGTGCGGCTCGACGGGCAGACGCACGTCGCCGTCAACGACGTCGTCGTCACGAGCTCGACGCTCGGAAAGATGGTCGAGCTCGCCTGGGCGATCGGCGGCGAGGACCTCGGCACGGTGCCCTGCGACGGGATGATCTGCTCGACGCCCTCGGGCTCGACGGCGTACAACCTCTCGAACGGCGGCCCGGTGCTCGTGCGCGGCCTCGACGCGATGGCGGTCACGTTCATCGCGCCGCACTCGCTCCACGCCCGCCCCTTCGTCGTGCCGCGCGGGGCGGAGGTGACGGTGCGGAACGTCACCGTGGACGTCGCCGCGGCCCTCCTCGTCGACGGCCAGCGGGTCGCCGAGATCGCCTCCGGCGAGGATGCCGCGATCTCCCTCTGCGGGCAGCGGAGCCTGCTCGCCACGCTGCCGGAGACGACGTTCTTCGGCCGCTACCGCGAGACCTTCGCCTCCTGACGGCGCAGAGCTGCAACCTGGTTCCAACCTGGTTGCAGATCCTCGTCGCCGGGGCGGGCCGGACTCGGCGGAAAGGGGCAATGTTCGGCGTCGGGTGCCCTCTCTACGATGAGCCCGGATGCTGCGCCGCCTGCGAATCGAGAACCTCGTGCTCATCCGGGAGGCCGAGCTCGAGCTGGCGCCCGGCCTGAACGCGATCACGGGCGAGACCGGCGCGGGCAAGACGATCCTCGCCCAGGCGGTCGGCCTGCTCCTCGGGACGAAGGGCGACGACTCGTTCGTCGGCCCGGCGGGCGCGGAGGCCTACGTCGAGGCCGAGCTCGACCTGCCGGCGGAGCTCGACGAGCTGGGCGACCTGCGCCCGGAGGACGAGCAGGCGCTGCTCGTCGCGCGCCGGGTGTTCGGCGACGGCCGCACGCGCGCCTACGCCTGGGGTCGCGCCGCCGCCAGGGAGGACGTCGCCGCGACCGTCGAGCGCGTGCTCGCGATGTCGGGGCAGTTCGAGCAGCGCCGGCTCGCCCGGCCCGCGTACCAGCTCGAGGTGCTCGACCGCTTCTGCGGCGAGGAGCAGCTGCGCCGCCGCGCTGAGGCGCGCGCAGCCTGGCGCGATCTGCTTGCCGCGCGGCGCCGCCACGAGGAGCTGACGGCCGGTGCGGCGCTAACGGAGGCCCGCCTCGCCGAGCTCCGGGCCCTCGTCGAGGACACGGACGGGCTCGCGGCCGGGGACGAGGACCGCCTCCGCGACGAGCGCGAGCGGCTCCGGCACGTCTCCGACCTCGCAGAGGCCGCTGCGGCCGCCGCCGAGGCCCTCGCGCCGGAGGAGGGCGACGGGGCCGCAGGGCTCGTCGGGCTCGCAGAGCGCGCCGTGGCGCCGCTGGAGCGGCTCGCGCCCGAGTTGCAGAAGGCGGGCGACGAGCTGCGCGACGCCGAGCTGCGGCTGCGCGAGACGGCCTCCGATCTCCACTCGTTCCTCGCCTCGCTCGAGGCGGAGCCGGGGCGCCGCGACGAGATCGAGGCGGCCCTCGACCGGATCGCCGAGGCGAAGCGCCGCTTCCGTGCGACGGGCTACGACGAGCTCCTGCAGCGTGCGACCGACGCTCGGGCCGAGCTGGCGGCGCTCGACGAGGGCGTCGATCCCGCGGCCGCCGCAGCCGCGGCTCTCGCCGCCGCCGAGGCGCGCGCCCACGACCTGGCGATCGAGCTGCGGGCGGAGCGGAACTCGGCCGCGCCTGCCTTCGCCGACGCCGTGGCGGCGGAGCTCCACGACGTCGGGATGGGGGAGGGCGAGTTCGCGTGCGAGCTGCGCGAGCGCGATCCGGGCGTCACCGGCGGCGACGAGGCGGTGTTCCTCGTGCGGCCGAACGCCGGCATGCCGTTCGGCCCGGTCGCCGAGACCGCCTCGGGCGGCGAGCTCTCCCGTATCGCGCTCGCGATCGCCGCGGTCGCGGGCGGCGACACGCTCGTCTTCGACGAGATCGACGCCGGCATCGGCGGCGAGACCGCGAACGCCGTCGGCCGGGTGCTGAAGCGACTCTCGGACCGAGCCCAGGTGATCACCATCACGCACCTGCCGCAGATCGCGGCGCTCGCCGACCGGCACTTCCGGGTCGAGAAGATCCCCGGTGATCCCACGCACACGCGAATCGAGCAGCTCGGCGACGCCGACCGGAAGGCCGAGCTCGAGCGGATGCTCGGCGGCCAGGAATTCCTGGCGACCGTGCGCTGATGTCGCGCTACACCGCGGTCCGCACGCTCCTTGCGCCTCTGGACGACGTCTGGGCGTTCCTCGCCGACCCGTACAACCTCGGCGACTGGTGGCCCGGCGTCTCCGGCGTCGAGCCCGGCCGGCGCGGTTTCGCGCCGGGAGCCCGCTGGAACGTCGTCGGCCCGGGCCAGCCGAGCTACTTCCGCCGGCCGCAGATGACCGGCACGCTGGTCGTGATCGAGGTCGTCCCGAAGGAGCGGCTCGTCTTCCAGCTCACCGGCGACCGGATCGACGCCGACCTGACGCTGCGCGCGGCGGACGACCTGACGACGGAGGTCACGCTCGTCGTCGAGGCGCCGTGGCTCATCGGCGTGCGGCGCTCGCTCCCGCGCCAGGCGCTCGCCCGGCTCCACTCGCTGCTGCGCACGAGCGAGCAGCCGTGATCCCCGCCGGCCGCCGTCGCTGCTACCCTCAAATCCCGTGAGCCAACGGGCCCCCAAGTACGTCTTCGTCACCGGGGGTGTGGTGTCGGCACTCGGGAAGGGAATCGTCGCCGCGTCGCTCGGGCGGCTCCTCAAGGCGCGCGGGCTCCAGGTGCAGCTCCAGAAGTTCGATCCCTACCTGAACGTCGACCCCGGGACGATGAGCCCGTTCCAGCACGGCGAGGTCTTCGTGACCGAGGACGGGGCCGAGACCGACCTCGACATCGGCCACTACGAGCGCTTCGTCGACGAGAACCTCTCGCGGAACTCCTCGCACAGTGCGGGCGCCGTCTGGGAGACCGTCCTGCGCAAGGAGCGCAAGGGCGAGTTCCTCGGCGCGACCGTCCAGGTGATCCCGCACATCACGAACGAGATCAAGGCGCGCATCCGCCGCGCGGCCGAGGCGACGCCGACCGACGTCGTCATCTCCGAGATCGGCGGCACGGTGGGCGACATCGAGTCGCTGCCGTTCCTCGAGGCGCTGCGCCAGTTCCGCCGCGAGGTCGGCCCCGAGAACGTCATGTACATCCATGTGACGCTCGTGCCGTTCATCGAGGCGGCCGGCGAGCTGAAGACGAAGCCGACGCAGCACTCGGTCAACGAGCTGCGCCGCATCGGCATCCATCCCGACGTGATCGTCTGCCGCTCGCACGAGGAGCTCTCGCGCGACATCCGCGACAAGATCGCGCTCTTCGCCGACGTCGACCCCGGCGCCGTGGTGGCGTGCCCGGACGTCCGCGACGTCTATCTCGTCCCGGGCGTGCTCCAGGAGGAAGGGCTCGACGCGCTCGTCTGCGCGAAGCTCGGGATCGAGACCGCTCCCGTCGATCTCGCCGAGTGGGGCGACCTGATGCAACGCATCGACGAGCGCCGCGAGCTCGTGGAGATCGCGCTCGTCGGGAAGTACGTCAAGCTCCAGGACGCCTACCTCTCGGTGCACGAGGCGCTGAAGCACGCAGGCCTGTACTACGGCTGCTCCGTGAGCGTGCGCTGGGTCGACGCCGAGCACATGTCGTACGAGGAGACGGCGGAGCTGCTCGAGACCGTCGACGGCGTGCTCGTCCCCGGCGGCTTCGGCTCTCGCGGCTGGGAAGGCAAGATCCTCGCCTGCCGCGCGGCCCGCGAGCACCGCATCCCGTACCTCGGCATCTGCCTCGGCATGCACGTCGCGGTCTCCGAGTTCGCGCGGCACGTCGTCGGCCTCGAGGGTGCGAACTCGACGGAGATGGATCCCGAGACGCCCCATCCGGTGATCGACCTGCTGCCGGAGCAGAAGGGCATCGAGGATCTCGGCGGGACGATGCGGCTCGGAGCGCAGGCCGTCGAGGTCGCGGAGGGCACGCGTGCGCGCGACCTCTACGGCGACGCGGTCATCTTCGAGCGCCACCGTCACCGCTACGAGGTCAACAACCTCTACCGCGAGCAGCTCACGGCCGCCGGGCTCGTCGTGTCCGGCACGTTCGAGGAGGGACGGCTCGTGGAGATCGTCGAGCTCCCCGACCATCCGTGGTTCGTCGCGAGCCAGTTCCATCCGGAGTTCAAGTCGCGGCCCACGCGGCCCGCGCCGCTCTTCCGCGGTTTCGTCGGCGCCGCGCTCGTCCGGGCGCGCGAGCGCGCCGGTCAGACCGTCGCCGCCGGCTGAGCCCCGACTACGATCGTCCGATGGTCGAGCACGACGACGTCCTGGCGCTGTTCCTCGAGCTCGTCGCACTGCCGAGCCCACCGGGGGAGGAGCGGGCCGTCGCCGACGTCGTGCTGCGCTACCTGCGCGGGCTCGGGCTCGAGCCCGGCGAGGACGGCGCAGGCGCGGCGATCGGCAGCACGATGGGCAACCTCTATGCGCGCCTCGAGCCGACCGCCGAGGGGACACCGCTCTTCTTCTGCGCGCACCTCGACACCGTGCCTCCCTCGGGGCGTCTCGAGCCCGTCGTCGAGGACGGCGTCGTCCGCAACGCCGGCGGCACGATCCTCGGCGCCGACAACAAGTCGGCCGTCGTCGCGATGCTCGAGGCCGCCCGGCGCGTGCTCGCCGAACGCCGTCCGCACGCCGGTATCGAGCTCGTCTTCACGCCGAAGGAGGAGGTGGGCCTCATCGGGATCGCCGCCTTCGACCACGACCGGCTGCACGCCGAGCTCGGCTACGTCTACGACCAGGCGGCGCCGATCGGCGAGATCATCCTGGGGGCGCCGCACGCGCGGTCGATGAACGTCACCTTCCACGGCCGCGCCGCCCACTCGGGCATGTTCCCGGAGGAAGGGCGCTCGGCGATCCAGGCGGCCGCGAAGGCGATCGCCGACCTGCGGCTCGGGCGCGTCGACGAGGAGACCACGACGAACGTCGGCACGATCTCCGGCGGCACCGCCGGCAACATCGTCCCGGAGTGGTGCTCGTTCCTCGCCGAGGCTCGCTGCCAGGACGAGCGGCGGCTGAACGCGATGGTGCAGGAGATGCTCGACGTGTTCTCGTTCGCGGCGACGTCCTGCGACTGCGAAGTCGAGATCGAGGCACGGAAGAGCTACAAGGGCTATCGCTTCGAGCGTGACGCCGACGTCGTCACGCTCGCCGCCGCCGCGCTCGTGCGCTGCGGCTACGAGCCGACGTACGCGCTCTCGGGCGGAGCAGCCGATGCGAACGTGTTCAACGAGCGCGGCCGGCGTTGCGTGAATCTCGCGAACGGGATGACCGGCATCCACACCCCCGACGAGCGGATCGCCGTCGAGGATCTCGGCAGCATGGTGGACGTCACGCTCGCGCTGATCGAAGGAGCGCTGGCGGCGTGATCGCGGCGGCGGCTAGAGTCCGCGCGTCTTGCGGATAGGCGTAGCCAAGGAGATCAAGACCGACGAGTACCGGGTCGCGCTCACCCCGGCGGGCGCGCGCGAGCTCGTACGGGGCGGGCACGAGGTGCTCGTCGAGACGACGGCAGGTGACGGGAGCTCGTTCTTCGACGCCGACTACGAGCGCGCCGGCGCACGCGTCGTCTCGGTCGAGGACGTGTGGGGCCGGTCGGAGCTGCTGCTGAAGGTGAAGGAGCCGATCGCCTCCGAGTACGCGCGCATGCGCGAGGGGCTCGTGCTGTTCACGTATCTGCACATCGCCGCGGACGAGCCGCTCACGCGCGCGCTCGTCGAGAGCGGCATCACCGCCGTCGCGTACGAGACCGTCGAGACCGATGACCGGCGGCTGCCGCTGCTGGCGCCGATGAGCGAGATCGCGGGCAGGCTGGCGGCGCAGGCCGGCGCGTACTTCCTCGAGAAGCCGCTCGGCGGGCGCGGCCTGCTGCTCGGCGGCGTTCCCGGTGTCGCCCCCGGACGTGTGGTGGTTCTCGGCGGCGGTATCGTCGGGTACAACGCGGCGATCATCGCCATCGGCCTCGGCGCGCAGGTGACGGTGCTGGAGCGCTCGATCGACCGGATGCGCCACCTCGACGAGGTCCTCTCCGGGCGGGTGAGCCTCGTGATGTCCTCGACGCTCCAGATCGAGTCGTCGATCGCGGAGGCGGACCTCGTGATCGGGGCCGTGCTCGTCCCGGGCGCGCGCGCCCCGAAGCTCGTCACCCGCGAGATGCTCGGCGTGATGAAGCCGGGCGCCGTGATCGTCGACGTCGCGATCGACCAGGGCGGCTGCATCGAGACCGCGCGACCGACCACTCACAGCGACCCGGTCTTCGAGGTGGACGGTGTGACGCACTACTGCGTCGCCAACATGCCCGGCGGCGTGCCGATCACCTCGACGAAGGCGCTGACGAACGCGACGCTCCCGTACGTCGAGGCGATCGCGGAGAACGGCCTCGTGGCCGCGGTCTCGGCCGACCCGTCGCTCGCGCGCGGTGTCAACGTGCTCGACGGCAAGATCACGTACGCAGCGGTCGCCCAGGCCCACGGCCTCGAGTACACGCCGCTCGCAGACGTTCTGCCGCTCGGCCCGGTCTAGTGGTCTGACCGGCAACGTTCGCCGGGTCTCCGGCCCGCGATCACACGGCGCCGGAGTCCGCCGTCGCTCTTGTCAAGGCAACCAGCCTTGACGGCGAGCGCCGACAGCCTCCGGCTTGGTGCTCACGACCCGGAAACCGGGCAACGTTACCGGTCAAACCACTAGCTCTTCGGCGTCGTGTCGGGCTTCTTGGCCGGCGTGAGCCGGACCACGACCCACGTCACGCCTGCCGCCACCGCGACGATCACGGCGATGTAGACGATGAAACCGAGTAGGCCGAGGGCAGACTGCATCGCAGACCTAGAATAGCCGCATGCCCAGAGCCTGCGTGGTCGTCCTCGATGCCGTCGGAGCCGGCGCCCTACCCGATGCCGACCGGTACGGCGACGAGGGATCGAACACCCTCGGCAACGTCGCGACGGCCGTCGGCGGCCTCGATCTGCCGAATCTCGAGGCGCTCGGGCTCGGGAACGTCGAGCCGCTCGAAGGCTGCCCGCCGCAGCCGGGCGCGCCCGCCGTCGCAGGGCGCCTGCTCGAGCGCTCGAAGGGCAAGGACACGACGACGGGACACTGGGAGCTGATGGGCGTCGTCACCGCGACGGCCTTCCCGACGTATCCGCACGGCTTCCCGCACGACGTGATCGACCCGTTCATGCACCGCACCGGGCGCGGCGTGATCGGCAACAAGCCGGCGTCGGGCACCGAGATCATCCAGGAGCTGGGAGAGGAGCATCAGCGCACCGGCAAGTGGATCGTCTACACGTCGGCGGACTCCGTCTTCCAGATCGCCGCACACGAGGACACCGTGCCGCTCGCCGACCTGTACGAGGCGTGCGGCATCGCGCGCGAGATCCTCGCCGGGAAGCATGCGGTCGGGCGCGTGATCGCGCGACCGTTCACGGGCGGGCCCGGAAGCTACGAGCGTACGCCGAACCGTCACGACTACTCGCTCGAGCCGCGCCGGCCCAACTATCTGACCCTCGTACGCGAGGCCGGCGTGAAGGTGCACGGCGTCGGGAAGATCGGCGACATCTTCGCGGGCTGCGACATCGACGAGTCGCATCCGACGAAGTCGAACGTCGACGGCATCCAGAAGACCGAGCAGCTGCTGCGGGACCTCGACGAGGGTTTCATCTTCACGAACCTCGTCGAGACCGACAGCCTGTGGGGCCACCGGAACGACCCGGTGAACTTTCACCGCTGCCTCCAGGACTTCGACCGCAGGCTGCCCGACCTGCTCGACGCGTTGCGGCCGGGCGACCTGCTGATCCTCACGTCCGACCACGGCTGCGACCCGACGACGCCGTCCACCGACCACTCGCGCGAGCACGCGCTGCTCCTCGCGTACGTCGCGGGCCGCAACGCGGCGGGCCAGATCCATGAGGGGGAGTTCGCCGACGTCGGCGCGACCGTGAATGCCTGGCTCGGGGGGCGATCGCCCGCCCGGGGAATCGCGGGGCAACCGATCTTGACCCCGTGAAGCTCGACAACCCGGTACTCGTTCGCTGGGAGTACGCAAGCGAGGAGCGCTTCGCGCAGCGCAGCGCGATCTTCCGTGAGCTGCTGGAAGGTCAGAACCCCGAGCACGTGGCGTATGACGCGGTCGCCGAGAAGAAGCCCGGGCGCGTCCTCGACGTCGGTTGCGGCCTCGGCGAGATCACGGAGCGGTTCGTCAAGGAGCTCGGTGCCGACGTGCAGGCGATCGACATCTCCGCGCGGATGGTGGAGCTCACCCGCGCGCGCGGCATCGACGCACGCGTCGCCGACGTGGAGCACCTTCCCTACGGGGACGGCGAGTTCGACTGCGTCTTCGCCGGCTGGGTCCTCTATCACGTCCCGGACCTCGAGCGGGCGCTCGCCGAGTGCGCCCGCGTGCTTCGTCCGGGCGGCCGGCTCGTCGCGTCGAGCGTCTTCGAGGACAACCTCTCGGAGCTCTGGGACCTGATCGGCGATGTCGGCCCTCGCGAGCCGCTGAGCTTCAGTCGCACGAACGGCGCCGAGCTGCTGAAGAGGCACTTCGTGCGCGTCGAGCGGCGTGACGTGGAATCGGCGCTCGTGTTCCCGGATACGCAGTCGATTCGCACATTCGTCGCAGCAACGATCGACCGCGCGCATCTGGCGCCGCTCGTGCCGGAGGTGACGGGACCGTTTCGCGTCACGACGAGGTATGTCGTCTTCATCGCGGAGAAGGCGGGGTGATCCGGCCCGCCGAGCTGATCCAGCGCAAGCGCGACGGACAGGAGCTCGGCGCGGAGGAGCTGAGCGAGCTCGTGCTCGCGTACGCGCGCGGCGACGTGCCGGACTACCAGCTCGCCGCGTTCTGCATGGCGGTCTACTTCAGGGGGCTCTCGAGCGCCGAGACGTTCGCGCTCACGGACGCCATGGTGCGCAGCGGCGAGACGATCGACCTCGGCGCCGCCATCGGCCGCCGCGTCGTCGACAAGCACTCCACGGGCGGCGTGGGGGACAAGACGACGCTCGTCGTCGGCCCGATCGTCGCCGCGTGCGGCGTCCCCTTCGGAAAGATGAGCGGCCGCGGCCTCGGGCACACCGGCGGCACGCTGGACAAGCTCGAGTCGATCCCCGGCTTCCGCGTCGAGCTGACGACGGAGGAGCTGATCGCGCAGGTGCGCGAGATCGGGATTGCGATCGTCGGCCAGACGGCGGATCTCGTCCCGGCGGACAAGAAGCTCTACGCGCTGCGTGACGTCACCGCGACCGTCGACAACGTGTCGCTGATCGCCGCGAGCATCATGTCGAAGAAGATCGCGGCGGGCGCGGACGCGATCGTGCTCGACGTCAAGGTGGGCGATGGCGCGTTCATGAAGTCGCTGCCCGATGCGCAGGTGCTCGCCGAGACGATGATCGCCCTCGGGCAGCGCGCAGGACGCGACGTCGTCTGCGTGCTGACCGACATGGACCAGCCGCTGGGGTGCGCGGTCGGGAACGCGCTGGAGGTGCGCGAGGCGGCGGCGACGCTGCGCGGCGGCGGGCCGCCCGACCTGACCGAGCTTGCGCTCGACGCGTCGGCGCACCTGCTCGTGCTCTCGGATCTCGGTATTGACCGGGCCGAGGCCCGTCGCCGGACGGACGCTGCGGTGGCGGACGGGTCGGCGTACGCGATGTACGAGCGCTGGGTGCGCGTGCAGGGCGGCGACCCGGACGCGGCGGCGCTGCCGACGGCGCCGGTCGTCCGCGAGGTTTGCGCGCCGCGTGCGGGCTACGTGTATGCGCTCGGTGCGCTGAGGGTCGGGCTGGCGGCGCTCCATCTCGGCGCCGGCCGCCGCGAGAAGGACGACCGCGTCGACCATGCCGTCGGCGTCGTGTGCGTGAAGAAGCGCGGCGACGCGGTGGAGGCGGGCGAGCCGGTGGCGGAGATCTATGCGCAGGACGAGCGCTCCGCCACCGAGGCGGCGAACGACGTGCTCGCCGCGTACGAGCTGGCCGGCGAGCCGCCGCGGACGCGCTCGATCGTCCTCGACACGCTCGCGTAGGGGCCGTTCAAGTCGAGGCGAGGGCATCCGATTACCTGCCCGGCGATGATCATTCCAGCCGGCCCTTTGGATGCCGTCGTTCGCTTCTTCGAGCGTCTCAAGGCACGAGACGCCGAGTTCGGGGAGGCGGAGGACAGCTCACCGCGTGTGATGGCGCGCTGGGGGGGATGCAGCCTGATTGCGGGCGGGGCGATGGTTGCGATCGTGCCGTTCCTCCTGCCGGAGACGTTCCATCGGAGCGATCTCGTGCTCGAGGTGGTCGTCGTCGTCGCGGTGCTCGCGGGTCTGGTGGTCTACCGGCAGGGGCAGCGCTCGGTGCTCGTGGTCCACGCGGCGACGCTGGTCGGCACGGGGCTCGTGACCCTGCTGATCTTCGCGCAGCAGGCGAACATGTACGGGCTCTTCTACTTCTGGGCGATCGTCTACGCCGTCTATTTCTTCCGGCCGGTCGCCGCGTCCTTCCAGATCGCCGTCGTCGCGTCCTGTCACGCTGTCGCGGTCGCACTCGTCCCTACAGGGGGCTTCCCGAGAGGGGGGTGGGTCGTGATCACCGTCGTCCTCGCAGCGCCGGCAGCTGCGATCGTGCTCCTTCGCGGGTCGCTGAGGCGCGCAGGTGCGCGCCAGTCCGCCATCATCGCCACCATGCCGAACGGGCTGGTCGTCGCTGACGCGTCGGGCCGGATCAGGCTCGTCAACGAGGCGCTGAGCGAGATGTTCGGCTACACGGCGGAAGAGTTGATCGGCGAGCACGTCGAGCTGCTCATGCCGGGTCGCTTCCAGTCCCGTCATCGCGACCTTCGCGCCGGCTTCATGGGCGAAGGGTCTTCGAGGTCGATGGCGAGCGGGGCCGGCATCGTCGGCGGCCACCGGGACGGCAGCGAGTTTCCTGTCACGATCAGCCTCAGCCCGACGCGGATCGGGTCGGAGACGTTCGTGATCGCCGTAATCCGAGACGACACCGAGCGCGCACAGCTGCTCGCGAGCGAACGTGCGGCGCGCGGCGACCTCGAGGCGCTCCGCGACAAGCTGGCGACGCTCGCGGCGACCGACAGCCTCACCGGCCTGCTCAACCGGAGAGAGATCGATTCCGTGACCACCGATCTGATCGCGCTCGCGCGCGAGACCGGACACGCGCTCAGCTGCCTCCTCGTCGATCTCGACTTCTTCAAGCGGATCAACGACTCGATGGGCCACCTCGCCGGCGACGAAGTCCTCCGCGGAGTCGCCGCGCGCCTGCTGGCGATGATGCGCGACACGGACGTCGTCGGACGCTTCGGCGGCGACGAGTTCCTCATCATCCTCCCGGACACGAACGCCAAGCAGGCCGCCGGGTTCGCGACGCGGGTGCTCGAAACGCTCGCCGCGCCTCTCGTCGTCGCGCTCGGCCGGCCGCCGCTACAGATCCGGGCGAGCGTCGGGGTCGGCGAGTTCCGCCCGTCGATGCGGGACAAGACCGATCTCTACCGGGCCGCAGACACGGCGCTCTACTCGGCGAAGTACCTCGGACGGGACCGCGTCGAGGCGGCGTAGGACGGCCACGCCCTAGTCTGGCTCGGTGCCCGAGCTGCCTGAGGTCGAGACGCTGCGCCGCCTCCTCGAGCCCGTGCTCACCGGACGGCGGTTCGAGCGCGTCGAGATCGACGATCGCCGGCTCGTGCGGCCCTACGAGCCCGGCGAGGTCGCAGCCGAGCTCGAGGGCGAGCGCGTCGCGTCGGTCGAGCGGCGCGGCAAGTACCTGATCGTGCGCTTCGAGACCGACCGCGCCCTCCTGATCCATCTCCGGATGACCGGGAGCCTTCGACACAGTGCCTCGGGCCTCGTCGACGACCCGCACCGGCGGGCGCTCGTCGCGCTCGACGACGGCTCGGTCGTCGCCTATCGCGACGTCCGCCGCTTCGGCACCTGGCTGCTCCTCGAGCCGGGCGAGCTGGATGCCCATCTCGCGACGCGCCTCGGAGAGGAGCCGCTCGACGCGTCCTTCACGGCAGCGCGGCTCGGCCGGCTCCTCGCCCGGCGGCGCGCGCCGATCAAGGCGGCGCTGCTCGACCAGCGCACGCTCGCCGGGATGGGGAACATCTACGTCGACGAGGCGCTCTGGCGCGCGAAGCTTCACCCGCTGCGGCCGGCCGAGAGCCTCGAGCGCAACGAGGTCCGCCGCCTGCACCGAGCGGTGCGCCTCTCGCTCGAGCACGGCATCGCGCGTCAGGGCGCGACGCTGCGCGACTACGCGCTGCCCGACGGCGGCTCAGGCTCGATGCAGCACGAGCTCACGGTCTACGGACGCGAGGGCAAGCCGTGCGACCGCTGCGCCACGCCGATCGCCAAGACCCGCGTGGCCGGCCGCGGCACGTGGTTCTGCCCGGCCTGCCAGTCGGATCAGGCCGCGAGCAGCTCGTCGAGCGGTAGAACGCAGAAACCGCGCAATCCGTTCCCGTCGCTAGCCTGAACGGGGCATGGCCTCCCGCTCCTACAAGACCGAGGCCGTCGTCCTCCGGTCGTTCCGGCTCGGCGAAGCGGACCGCGTGCTCCATCTCTACACGCTCGACCGGGGGCGTGTCGGCGCGGTCGCCAAGGGCGTCCGAAAGACGAAGTCGCGCTTCGGCGCGCGCCTCGAGCCGCTCTCGCACGCCGCCCTGATGCTCCACCAGGGCTCCGGCGAGCTCCAGACCGTGACGGGCGCCGAGCTCGTGCGGTCGCACAGCGCGACGCGCGAGGAGTACTACCGGCTCTCGGTCGGCCTGATCGGCGCCGAGGCGATGCTCCGCCTGTTCACCGAGCAGGAGGCGAACGAGCGCGCGTTCACGGCGCTGACGCGCTTCCTCGACGTTCTCGATGAGGCGCCCGTCTCCGAAGGCCGACCCGCGCTCGATCCGCTCGTGCTCGCGTTCCAGCTCAAGCTGCTCTGGCTCTCCGGCTACCTGCCGCACCTGACGAGCTGCGCCGAGTGCGGCGCGGGCGACATGCCGCTCGTCGGCTACTCGCCGCGCGCCGGCGGCGGCGTCTGCGCAACGTGCGCCGGCCGCACGGAGGCGCTCGGTCTCAGCCCGGAAGGCGTGCGCGGCATCGAAGGGCTGCTCGGCAGCCCGCTCGCGGACGCGGCGGCCGTGGGGCTCGGCGAGCGCGCGAGCCGCGACGCGCTGAAGGTGATCACCTCGTCGTACGAGTACCACGGCGGCTTCCGTCTGAGAACGTTGAGTGCGTGAAGCGCGATCTCGGTGACGGCTGCGAGCTGGACGACGACCGCACGCGGATCGACCGCGACGCGGTGCACGCCTATCTCCACGGCGAGTCGTACTGGGCGAAGGGGCGGACGCGCGAGCGGCAGGAGGCGCTGATCGAGGCGAGCGACCACGTCGTCGGCCTCTACAAGGACGGCCGCCAGGTCGGCTTCGCCCGCGCCGTCGACTGCTTCGGGGCGGGCTTCGTCTACCTCGCAGACGTCTACGTGCTCGAGGAATGCCGCGGCCGCGGGCTGGGCGTCGAGCTCGTGCGCGAGATCGTCGAGAACGGGCCGTACGCCGACCGCCGCTGGATGCTGCACACCCGCGACGCGCACACGCTGTACGAGAAGCTCGGCTTCGGGCCGAACGAGCGCGCGTTGGAGCGGAACATCCCCGAGCTCTAGATGGTTGATGCCACGCCCTCGCGTGTCCGGCTGCGCGATCTGGCCGGTCTGGGCCGCTCCCGGCCGGCAAGGCCCGGCGGAGCCGGGCCCCACCGTCCGTCCGCTTCGCCCCGTCGCACCGGCCCCGATGGCTCTGCCATCGCCGCCGGCACGCCGGTGCGCCCCAGAGCGACCAGCTCACGCCCCGGAACAGACGATTTCGTGGCATCAACCATCTAGCCGGTCTTCGGCGAGGCCCACGGGGCCGAACCGGTACGGCTGGGTGCCGTGCAAGCGGAGCGGGCGTGGATCACGCGCGAGCTAAGGGCACGGCCCCCAGCAAACAGACGCTGGCGGTCAGACCCCGGGGTCCCCGGACGACTTCAAACAACGCCCGGGGTCTGGCCGCCAGGGCCGGTCGAGCGCGTCCTCGAGCCAGCTGCGGACGCCGGAGAGCGGCAGGCGCTCCTGTGCGAGCGAGTCCCGCTCGCGCACGGTGACCGTGTCGTCCTCGAGGGTCTGCTCGTCGATCGTGAACGCCCACGGCGTGCCGATCTCGTCCTGGCGGCGGTAGCGGCGGCCGATCTGGCCGCCGTCGTCGTACTCGACCATGTGCCGGTGCCGCAGCTCGTCCTGGAGCGCGCGCGCCTTCGAGACCATCTCGTCGCTCTTCGCGACGAGCGGCAGGATCGCCGCCTTGACCGGTGCGATCTGCGGGTGCAGGCGCAGCACCGTGCGGTCGCGGTCGGCGACGACCTCCTCGTCGTAGCCGTCGACGAGCATGGCCACGAAGATCCGCTCGATGCTCACCGCCGGCTCGACCACGTGCGGCGTGTACCGCTCGCCGTCCTGCCCGACCCACTCGAGCTTCGTTCCGGAATGTGTCGTGTGCGCCGTCAGGTCGAAGTCGCCGCGGTTCGCGACGCCCTCGAGCTCCAGCCAGCCCATGGGGTAGAGGTACTCGATGTCGCTCGTCGCGCTCGAGTAGTGCGAGCGCTCGCCCGCCTCGTGCTCGCGGATGCGCAGCCGGTCGCGGCGCAGGCCGAGGTCGAGGTACCACTGGAAGCGCTGCTCGAGCCAGTACTCGTACCAGTGCTGCGCCTCGTCGGGCGGCACGAAGTACTCCATCTCCATCTGCTCGAACTCGCGGACGCGGAAAAGGAAGTTGCCGGGCGTGATCTCGTTGCGGAACGACTTGCCGGTCTGCGCGATGCCGAACGGAGGCTTGCGCCGCGCGAGCTGCATCACGTTCTTGAAGTTGATGAAGATGCCCTGCGCGGTCTCGGGCCGAAGGAACGCGGTGGAGCTGCCGTCCTCCATCGCGCCGACCTGCGTCTGGAACATCAGGTTGAACTGGCGCGCCTCGGTGAGCTCGCACGCGGAGGTCTCGCCCGGCCGCTTGCTCGGCTTCTGGCCGCAGTGCGAGTCCTCGAGGCGGTCGGCGCGGAAGCGCAGCTTGCACGTCTTGCAGTCGATGAGCGGGTCGCTGAAGCCGGCGACGTGGCCGGACGCCTCCCAGACGCGCGGGTTGAGGATCACGGCGGAGTCGAGGGCGACCATGTCGTCGCGCTCCTGCACCATCGTCCGGAACCACTGCGCCCGGATGTTGTTCTTCATCAGGACGCCGTAGTGGCCGTAGTCGTACGTCGAGCCGAGCCCGCCGTAGATCTCGGAGGACGGGAAGACGAAGCCGCGTCGCCTGCAAAGCGACACGATCTTGTCCATCGTCACGGCCTCGGTGTCGTCCGCCACGTGCCGGAGGGTACCGAGCCGGCTGGTTAGGCTGGGCCTCATGGCGTCCACACCCGCAGTCGCCACGGCCGAGCGGGCCGGGATCGAGTTCGTCCCGGTCGCCGCTCCGGGATAGGGTCCCGCCGTAAATGGCCCCCGCGACGACACCCGTCGAGCTGCACGTCGTCTCCGACGCGACCGGCGAGACGGCTGCACGCCTCGTCCTGGCGCTCGAGGCGCAGTTCCCCGACCAGGAGTTCGTCGAGATCCGCCATCCGCGTGTCGAGTCCGAGGAGGACCTGCACCTCGCCGTGAACAGGATGAAAGGGCGCCCCGCGGTCGTCGTCTACACGCTGGTGCACCCCGAGCTTCGCGAGGCGATGCGCACGCTCTGCCGCCGCGCGAAGCTCCACTACTGCGACCTGCTCGGGCAGCCGATCGACGCGGTCGCGCGCGTCTCGGGCATGGCGGCGAAGATGACGCCCGGCTCGAGGCCGCCGCTCAACTCCGCCTACTTCAAGCGCATGGAGGCGATCGAGTTCGCCGTGCGCTTCGACGACGGCGTGGGGCGGGGGCTCCGCGACGCCGACCTCGTGCTCGTCGGCGTGTCGCGCACGTCGAAGACGCCGCTCTCGATCTACCTCGGGTATCTCGGCCACAAGGCCGCCAACGTCCCCGTGGTCAAGGGGATCGAGCCTCCGAAGGCGCTCTTCGAGATCGACGCGCGCAAGATCGTCGGCTTGACGATCGACCCGAACCGCCTCGTCGAGATCCGGCGCGCACGCGTGCGCACGATGGGCGCGCGCAACCGCCAGTACGCCGAGCTGATGGAGATCTACGAGGAGCTCGAGCAGGCGAAGAAGTTGCACCGCAAGCTCGGCTGCCCCGTGATCGACATCTCCGAGCTCTCGATCGAGGAGACCGCACACCGGGTGCTGCGCGTCGTCGAGGAGCGCAGCAGCGAGGCGGCGCGCCCATGACTGAGAAGCCTCCCATTCCGCTGCGCTACTGGGTGCTCTGGTGGACGATCCTCGTCGTCGCGGACATCGTCTTCTACGTCCTGCTGACGCCGATCTGGATCGGCCTGCGCGTTGTCGCGTGGTCGGCGGAGTACCGCTCGCGCCGCAGGCGATCGACATATCTATGACAAGATTCGCGCCGGTGTCCAGGTACGTCTATGCATTCGACGAGCCGTTCGAAGGTGGCCGGGAACTGCTCGGCGGCAAGGGAGTCGGCCTGGCGGAGATGACGCAGCTGGGCGTGCCGGTCCCGGCGGGGTTCACGATCACGACCGACGCGTGCCGCGCATTCATGCGCGAGGGAGGCCTGCCGGCGGGGCTCGAGGAGGAGATCGGGGAGCACCTCGGTCGACTCGAGCAGAAGGCCGGGAAGCGCTTCGGAGACGACGGCGACCCGTTGCTCGTGTCGGTTCGCTCGGGCGCTGCGGTCTCGATGCCGGGGATGATGGACACGATCCTCAACCTCGGCCTGAACGACGACGCGGTCGCAGGCCTCGCGCGCACGACCGGGAACGCGCGCTTTGCACACGACTCGTACCGGCGGCTCGTGCAGATGTACGGCGAGGTCGTCGACGGGGTCGACGGACACCGCTTCGAGCAGGCGCTCGGCGACCTGAAACGCGAGCGCGGCGTGCAGCAGGACGTCGATCTCGGCGCCGACGATCTCGCGGAGCTCGTCGAGGCGTTCAAGGCGATCTACCGGCACGAGACCGCCGACGACTTTCCGCAGGACGCGCGGGAGCAGCTCCGCCGCGCGGTGCTCGCGGTCTTCCAGTCGTGGCAGAACCCGCGCGCGCAGGTGTACAGGCGCACGTACGGGATCGCCGACGACATCGGCACCGCCGTGAACGTCATGCAGATGGTGTTCGGCAACCGGGGCGACCGTTCCGCGACCGGCGTCTGCTTCACGCGCGACCCGTCGACCGGGAAGCAGTCGCTCTACGGCGAGTACCTCGTGAACGCACAGGGCGAGGACGTCGTCGCCGGCATCCGGACGCCGCAGCCGATCGAGGAGATGCGCGAGCGGCTGCCCGAGGCGTACGACCAGCTGCTGGACATGATGACGCGGCTCGAGCAGCACTACCGCGACATGCAGGACATCGAGTTCACGATCGAAGACGGAAAGCTCTATCTCCTGCAGACGCGCTCCGCGAAGCGCACGGCCGCCGCGGCGCTGAAGTCCGCGGTCGACATGACGAGCGAAGGGCTGATCGGGCGCGAGGATGCGATCGCGCGTATCGACCCTGCTCAGCTCGACCAGCTGCTCCACCCGATGCTCGATCCGACCGTCGAGGTCGAGGTGGCGGCGCGCGGCCTGAACGCGTCGCCGGGGGCGGCGTGCGGCGCGATCGTGCTCGACGCCGACACGGCGGAGGAGCGGGGCAGGGCGGGGGAGTCGGTGATCCTCGTCGGCTGGGAGACGAGCCCCGACGACATCCACGGGATGATCCAGGCGAAGGGCGTGCTCACCGCGCACGGCGGCATGACCTCCCATGCCGCGGTGGTCGCGCGCGGAATGGGGAAGCCCTGCGTGGCGGGCTGCGAAGGGCTGACGATCGACGCCGAGGCGAGGACGGTGCGGCTCGGGAACGAGGAGCTGCGCGAGGGCGACACGATCACGATCGACGGCGGGACGGGTCGCGTGATCGTCGGCGAGGTGGCGCTCGTGCCGCCGCAGATCAACGAGGACTTCGAGACGATCCTCGGCTGGGCCGACGACGTGCGCAAGCTGAAGGTGCGCGCGAATGCCGACAACGCCGAGGACTCCGCGAAGGCGCGCGAGTTCGGTGCGCAGGGCATCGGCCTCTGCCGGACCGAGCACATGTTCTTCGGCGAGGAGCGGCTCCCCGTGGTGCAGGAGATGATCCTCGCCGCCGACGAGGACGGCCGCCGGTCTGCGCTCGACCGGCTGCTGCCGTTCCAGCAGTCCGACTTCGAGGCGATCTTCGAGGTGATGGCGGGCTTACCGGTGACGATCCGGCTGCTCGACCCGCCGCTGCACGAGTTCCTGCCGCCGCTCGAGGACGCGACGGACGAGCGGATGCGCCGCCGCATCAAGGCGTTGTCTGAGGCGAATCCGATGCTCGGCACGCGCGGCTGCCGGCTCGGCATCCAGTGGCCGGAGATCTACGAGATGCAGGTGCGGGCGATCGCGCGCGCAGCGAGGGCGGTGCAGGAGCGCACCGGCGAGGCGCCGCTCGTCGAGATCATGCACCCGCTCGTCGGCTTCGCGGAGGAGCTGCGGCTGCTGCGCGAGCTCACGGTCGACGTCATGCAGGAGGAGGCGCCGGAGGTCGAGTACCTGTGCGGGACGATGATCGAGCTGCCGCGCGCCGCGCTGCGGGCCGACGAGATCGCAGTGCACGCCGACTTCTTCTCGTTCGGGACGAACGACCTCACGCAGACGACGCTCGGGATGTCGCGCGACGACGCCGAGGGCAAGTTCCTGACCTTCTATCTCGAGGAAGGTGTGCTCGAGAGCAACCCGTTCGAGACGCTCGACCAGGGCGGCGTCGGCGACCTGATGCGCATCGGCGTCGAGCGCGGCCGCAGCGCGAAGCCGGACCTCAAGCTCGGGATCTGCGGTGAGCACGGCGGGGAGCCGCGCTCCGTCGAGTTCTGCCACCGGCTCGGGCTCGACTACGTGAGCTGCTCGCCGTATCGCGTACCGCTCGCGCGGCTCGCGGCGGCGCAGGCCGTGCTGAAGGAGGCGCACCGCGCCGAGTACGTCGCCGCCGGAGGCTAGCCGGGACGCCCCGAATCGGTGAGCCGGAGCACGGGGCCGCCGGTTGGCACGCGCTCAAGCGAGACGGGCTCGGGTCGATGACCGGCGCATGGCACGGGAAGGGCGTCGCCGGAAGGCACGAGCGAACCGAGCGCCGCCGGAGAACGTCGTCGAGGCGAGCGCTGGGTCGAAGGCAGACGCGGCTCCGCGGGATCTCGGCGACGCGCGCTACCGGCGGCTGGTCGAGCACTCTCACGACATGATCCTCTCGATGGATCTCGAGGGGAATGTGTGGACGGCCAATCCCGCATGCCTGCAGGTGCTCGGCTTCAGCCCCGAGGAGATGATCGGAACGAACATCGTGGGCTATCTGGCCGCCGGGGAGCGCGAGCGGGCGGGCGCCATGTTCGGGCAGATCCTGGCGGGCGCGGACTACGTGACCGGCGAGTTCAAGCACGTGAGGAAGGACGGCAGTCAGATCGACGTGGACGTGGTGGCGCACCCGATCCTCGAGGACGGGCGGCCCGTCGGCCTGGAGGGAGTTGCCCGCGACGTGAGCGAACGGAATGCCCTCAGGGACGCACTCGCCCATCAGGCGCTCCACGACGCGCTGACGGGGCTGCCCAACCGGACGCTGTTCCACGACCGGCTCGCCCAGGCTCTCGCCCGAGCCGAACGGCTCTCGTCGCCCGTCGCGGTGATGCTGCTCGACCTCGACGACTTCAAGCTGATCAACGACACCCGCGGTCACGGCGTGGGCGACCAGGTTCTGGTCGCGGTCGCCCGGCGGCTCGAACAGGAGCTGCGCAGAAGCGAGAGCGTCGCACGTCTCGGCGGCGACGAGTTCGCCTTCACCGTCGAGGAGATCAAGGGCGAGCTCGAGCTGGCTGCGCTCGCCGGCCGGATCCTCTCGGTCGTGACCGAGCCGGTCACGGTCGTCGACGGGCTCGTACACGTCGCCGCCAGCCTCGGCATCGCGCTGACCGAGCCGGGCGAGGACACCGGCGCGCTGCTCCGCCACGCCGACATCGCGATGTACCACGCGAAAGCCGACCATCGCGGACACTTCGCGTTCTACGACCCGAAGGCGCACGAGTTCCCACACGCGAACGACGCTCAGCGGCTGGCCGCCTGAGCACGCCGGGCAGCGCTCAGCCGGCGAGGCCGCGCACGCGCCAGTACGCGACGGCGACGCTCGCGACGGCGACGAGGACGAGCCCGGCCCCGCCGGCGAGGCCGAGCCGCCCGTACGCCGCGTGGCTCTTGCCCCAGCGGGCGAAGGCGAGCGTGGCGAGGATCCCGCCGATGAGCCCGCCGACGTGGCCGCCGATCGAGATGTTCCCGCCGGCGCCGTTGTAGGCGAACCCGATCACGAGGTTGATCACGATCAGCGTCAGCGCGTTCCCGCCGAGGCGGCCGGTGGCCTGCCACTCGAGGATGAGCATCGCGCCCAGGATTCCGAAGATCGCGCCGGAGGCCCCGACGACCGGCAGCGTCGGCGCAGCGACGAGCGCGCCCGCGGAGCCCGCGAGGCCGGCGACGAGGTACAGGCCGACGAAGCGCACGCGCCCGAGGTACTGCTCGACCGGCGCGCCGATCCACCACAGCGCGAGCATGTTGAAGGCGATGTGGACGATGCTCGCGTGCAAGAACGCGGCGGTGATGAGGCGCCACCAATCGCCGTGGTCGACGAGCGGGCCCCAGAGGATCATCTTCGTCCAGAGCGCCCCGCCCGGCGCGCCGAGGCCGTGACCCTGCGCCGCGGTCACGAGGTAGATGGCGACGTTGATCCCGATCAGCGCCTTCGTGACGAGCGCTTCGGTGCCGCCGATGCGCGTCTGCGGCATCACGATCTGGCGTCCCGCGACGCGCGGGCCGCGGCGGGCGCCCCCTGCGTGGTCGGGGCAGCGAAGCCCCACCGGCGCAGCGGTCATGCACTCGGTGCAGATGGGCCGGCCGCATTCCGAGCACGAGAGCCCCGTTTCGCGGTCCGGATGCCGGTAGCACATCGGCAGGCGCGGCTCGGCGGTCGACATCGCGACTAGCCTAACCGTGTGCGCGTTCACATCGCATTCACGCCCGGCGAGCAGACGCCGGCGCCCATCGGCATCGTCGTGGACGTCCTGAGGGCGACCTCGACCATCACTCAGGCGCTCGCGGCGGGCTACGAGCGCGTCCTCTGCTGCGCGGAGATCGACGAGGCGCGCGAGCTCGCCCGGACGGAAGGACCGGCGAAGCTCGCCGGGGAGCGCCGGCTCGAGCACATCGAGGGCTTCGACTTCGGCAACTCGCCGAGGGAGGTCGCGGGCGAGCCGCCCGTCCGGACGCTCATCCTCACGACGACGAACGGCACGCGCCTGCTCGTCGACGCCGCGGCGCGCTTCGAGCGCGTCTACGTCGGCTCGCTCCTCAACCTCGACGCGGTCGCCGCAGCGGCGGCCGAGAGCGGGGAGGACGTCGCGGTGCTGTGTGCAGGCGTGCTCGGCCAGCTCACGCTCGACGACGCATATTGCGCGGGCCGCATCGCCGAGACGCTCGGCGGCACGCCGACCGACTCCGCGACTGCCGGCATCCGGCTCGCGCACAGCTTCGGCTCCGCGCTCGACGGGCTCGGGTCGAGCTGGAGCGCCGACAACCTGCGCCGCCACGGTCTGGAGGCCGACATCGCCTGGTGCGCGCGCGAGAGCGTGCTCGACGTCGTCCCGCGCTTCGTCCGCACCGTCGGTGCCGCAGCCGAGGTCACGCGCTGAAGTGGATGCGAGGGCGGTCCCGCTGGGAGACGGGCCCGCCCCCACACCTTCGGAATTCGCGGCTTGGCGAGCTTCCCGGACGCCCTCAGTGTGAGGAGTGAGCGACCCGGCCGAATCCCGAGCCGCAAGTATCCCGCATCTGTTGTCTCCTGTCTACGGTAGAGGGAAAGACAACGGACGGGCCGCTCTTGCTCGATCAGCCGGGCACCGCGGCGGCGACGAGCGCCCCGTCGCGCATCGCGATCCGCCGCGGGGCGCGCGCGGCGAGGCTCGCGTCGTGGGTCGCAACGATGACCGTCGTGCCGCGGCGCTGGGCGAGGCCGGCGAGCAGGTCGATCACGTCGGCGCCGGTCTTCGTGTCGAGGTTCCCCGTCGGCTCGTCGGCGAGGATCACGCGCGGCTCGTTGCCGAGCGCCCGCGCGATCGCAACGCGCTGCTGCTCGCCGCCGGAGAGATGCGAGGGATAGTTCGGTGGCAAGCCGCGCGAGTCGTACCGGCGCGAGGTCGCCCGGAAGGGCTGGAACATGCAGACCGCCTACTGGGATCGCAAGACGGTCGCGTTCGGCGCGGTCGAGCGGCAGGGTCGCATCCGCGCAACGGTCATCCCCAACAGTCGGGGTACGACGTCGCAGCGGCAGGTACGCGAGTACGTCGTACCCGAGTCGATCCCGTACACCGACGACTACCACGGCTACAAGAAGCTCGACCGGACGGGCGGCTACACGCACCGCCGGATCAACCACTCCGCCCGCGTCTACGTCCAGGGTGACATACACACGCAGACCATCGAAGGGTTCTTCGGCCTGTTCAAGAGCGGCGTCAGAGGCGCGTACCACGCGATCTCGCACAAGTGGCTCTAGGGCTACGTGAACGAGTACGTGTGACGCTACAACCGCCGCCATGACGAGGGCTCGATGTTCCACGCGCTTCTTGCAGAAGCGGTGCGGAACTAGGGCTTCTTGACCGGCTGAACGATCTTGCAGAAAGCGTCCATAAGATCCCTGTGCTTCGACACGGGGATCTCCATGCCCTTGCGCGACTTCTGCGTAGGTGCCGCTGTTCCGGCTCTTGCACCTTGTCCTCCATTCATGGTGAGGTTACCTCGACGTGCTGACCGATATCCCATCCTTGGAAGGGTGTGAGGCTAAGTTCGGGCGAGCCAAAGCTCACGCGAAGAACCTGCGGGAAGAAGTTGCCAGAGTCTTGGGCGACAACGCGTACAGACTCCGGGCTGAGGGCAACAAAGATGCTCGCGAGTACGTCCTTTACGTTCAAGAGCTGCCAGCCGTCCGGGATGACTGGGGTCTCGCCTTCGGTGACGCGATTCACAATTTCCGTGCAACGCTCGACCACCTTGTCGTGCAGCTCGCGATACTCGGCCAAGGACGTGCCCTGACCGAAAAGGAGGTACAGAGCACGGCCTTTCCGGTTGTCAGCGATCCAGGCTGGTGGGACAAGGTCTCCGGCCCGGGCGCGGTGAAGCTGCTTCGCTCGGGCGACAGAGAACGGATCCGAGAATTGCAGCCATTTAACGCCTCTGATCGATCCATATGGGGCCGACCTGCCACCTTCACTGGTGGCGCACGAATCCCACGCCTCATCGACGCTCTCCATCACGTGGACATCGTGGACAAGCATCGTTTTGTCTACCCATCCTGGTATGCGGTCCGCGCGATCGAACTGCCCGAGCTGCCCGGGATCACCTCCGGCCTCTCGGATGGGGAACCCCTCAAGCGTGACTCGGAAGTGGGCCGTTGGCATTTCGACGGCGCGTTGCCCGACCTTCCCGCCGACATCGACTTGAATCGCGAGGTTGTCCCGTAGCTCGTAGAACTTGACGGCGGTCCCTCCTGCCTTGTCCGCTCCTGCTGGGAGCGTTCGAGGCGATCCGTCCAAGATCGAGGGAGGAACCGCCGTGAATGGGAACGTACCGCT
>Ga0315281_10000497_pt1 | contig 54575 bp, 48 predicted proteins | sample YL17G07_0_MG_FD_204540 | JGI IMG/M metagenome (GOLD analysis project Ga0315281, IMG submission 204540) | Sediment microbial communities from Yellowstone Lake, YNP, Wyoming, USA - YL17G07_0 | ecosystem: Environmental > Aquatic > Freshwater > Lake > Sediment | place: USA: Wyoming | collected...
TCCATTTCGACGACACCGTTATCGACTACCGCGACGACAATCGCCAGCTGTGGAAATTCATAGAAGCGGGCGACGAAGAAGAGGCCTTCGACGAGGAACGCAAGCTGGAGCCGGGCGAAGAGATTCAGGGTTTGCCGCCGCGCCACTATCCGGAATGGGATTATCAGAGCCAGACCTACCGGCCGGACTGGGTGAGCGTATACGAGGCGCTGCACCCGCAGGGCAACCCCGCCGATATCGACAGATTGCTCGCCAAGCATGCCGGACTTGCTAAACAGCTGAAGAAGATGCTCGATCTTCTGAAACCGCAGGACAAAGTTCGCATCCGATACCAAGAGGAGGGCAGCGAGCTCGATCTCGATGTGGCCATTCGCTCGCTGATCGATTTCAAGGGCGGCGCGCAGCCCGATCCGCGCATCAACATGAGTCACAAGACCAGCGGCCGCAATATCGCCGTGATGCTGCTGCTCGATCTTTCCGAATCGCTCAGCCAGAAAGTGGCAGGATCAGATCAGACTATTCTCGAACTCAGCCAGGAAGCGGTGTCGCTGCTCGCCTGGGCAGTCGAGAAACTCGGCGATCCGTTTGCCATCGCCGGTTTCCATTCCAACACCCGTCATGACGTTCGTTATCTCCATATCAAGGGTTACAGCGAACACTGGGATGATGATGTGAAAGGCCGTCTCGCCGCAATGGAGGCCGGTTTCTCGACGCGCATGGGCGCCGCCATGCGCCATGCCGCGCATTATCTGGAAGCCCGTCCGGCGGACAAGAAGTTGATGCTCGTCCTCACCGACGGTGAGCCATCTGATGTGGATGCCCACGACGAGCGTCTGTTGATCGAAGACGCGCGTCAGGCCGTGAAAGAGCTGGATCGAAAAGGCATCTACAGCTTCTGCATCAACCTCGACCCGAAGGCCGATGAATATGTCGGCGATATTTTTGGCAAGCAATACACCGTGATCGACAACATCCAGCGCTTGCCGGAGCGGTTGCCGCAATTGTTCATGGCGCTTACAAAATAATACGCGTGGTCAATGACCCCCTGTGCCGGTTTTGCTCCGGGAGCCTCCAAACGGGTCCGGTGGAAACGCCGTCTGGCCACCCGCATGGGCCTGACAAGGTGCTGGCCGGTGGTAACGGCAGATGACCTTGGCGTGTTTTGGGGTGCTGGCGCCGTGTGGTGGGCTGAACTACTATTAAAAGACTATTGCCGCACGGGCACGGAAACTGCCGCGCAAACAGGTGCAGGGTCATTGGCCCGGCGCGGGGAGTTCGCCGTCGCCCCAAGCGTCAGGGAGGGAGCAACAGTCCATGTCGTCGTGCCCGATCACCAAACGATTACGCTTGTTTCACGTTCCGGCGTGGCTGTGCCTGGCGGGCGCCGGCCTGCTGTTTGCGCTGCCCGGCACGGTTGCGGCAGCCGACCGTGCCGTGCTGATTCTGAACGACACCAACGAACCGCCATTTACGTCTGAGAAAGGCGATGGTTTTCTCGACATCATTGCCGGCGAGGCCTTCCGGCGTATCGGGGTAGAGCTGCGACTGGTCAAACTGCCGGCGGAGCGGGCACTGATCAACGCCAACGCCGGCATTCAGGACGGTGACCTGTCGCGTATCGCCGGGCTCGATAAGCAATATCCGAATCTCGTGCGGGTTCCGGAGAAGCTGGTGGACTGGGAGTTCACGGCCTTCAGCAAGGATACCTCGATTCCGTCTGACTGGAAGGCCATACGCAAGCGCCCGGTGGGGCATATCAAGGGGTGGAAAATCTACGAGCAACAGCTCGCCGGTTCCGAGCGCATTACGACCGCCGACGATCCCGAGCAGCTGTTCCGTCTGCTCAGCGTGAATCGAATCGATGTGGCCTTGTACGAACGTTCGTTCGGGGCGGAGCTCGCCAGGCGGCAGAGCCTGAAGGATGTGCAGCCACTGGCGCCGCTACTCGCTACCCGCGAAATGTTCATTTACTTGCACAAAAAACACGCCGCGCTTGTTCCAGCGCTCGCCAATGCGCTGCGCGCCATCAAGCGTGAGGGGCTGTACGCACGTGTGTGCCGGGAAAAACTCGCCGTTATTGCCCCGCAGACAAGGCAATGTGAAGTGAAATGAATGATCCCGCGCCGCCGGGCAAGCCAGCACGGACGCCCCTGATGGATGACTCCCTGTCTGTGCGCCGGGTGGCGCGGTCACCGCTTGCACGACGCCTGATTATCGGCGTCATTCTGTTCAGTTCGGCGATTACTCTTTTCCTGACAGCCTTTCAGCTATATGGAGAGTATCGCGACTCTCTGGGAGACATCGAGTCCGAGCATCAGCAAATCGAAAAGGCGCATCTGAAGTCCCTGGTGTCTTCGCTGTGGGCCACCAATACCCGCGACCTCGTCTTGCAGCTCGAGGGTATCGTGCAGGCCCCCAATTTCGAGTACGCCGCCGTGCAAGAGGGCGACCGGATATGGGCCACCGCCGGTAAACGCACCGCGAAGAACGTGATCGAACGTCAGTATCCGCTGGACTACCAGCAACGTGGACAGGTAATCCACATCGGGACGCTGACAGTGGTGGCGAGCCTTGATTCTGTGTACCGGCAGCTCCTGAACAAGGCGATCATCATTCTTGTCAGCAACGGGTTCAAGACCTTCCTGGTCGCCGGCTTTCTGCTGCTGCTCTTTCACCAGCTGGTGAATCGGCATCTGCTGCACGTCACCGCGCATGTGCAGGACCTGGACCCGCATCATTCCACAAAACCGCTGAAGCTGCTGCGTCCCGTGCAGCGCATGCGCGATGAGTTTGACGAGCTGGTGGCGACCATCAACCGCATGCACGAGAAATCACGCGACGCGCTCACGGCGCTGACCGAGAGCGAGCAGCGCTTCCACGCCATTGCCGATTACACCGTGGATTGGGAGAGCTGGATCGGGCCCGACAACAAGCTCGTCTGGGTCAATGCTTCGGTGCAGCGCTTCACCGGGTACACGCCGCAGGAATGTCTGGCCATGGCGGACTACCCGTTGCCGATAGTGGCTGCCGACGACCAGCAGAGTGTGCATGAGGAGTTCATGCAGTCACAGCGGGGCCGCAGCGGCGATAATTTCGAGTTTCGCATTCAGCGCAAAGACGGTCAGCAGCTCTGGGCAGCGGTCTCGTGGCAACCGATCTTCGGGCGCAATGCCGAATACCTGGGGTACCGCACGAGCGTGCGCGAAATCAGCGAACGCAAGAATATGGAGCTGAGCCTGCAAGACAAGGTGATGGCGCTTCAGCAGTCCGAGGACATTCAGAGACGCCTGGTTGCGCAGGCGACCCAGGAGCAGGCGCGCATGTCTTCGCTGCTGTCGGCCATGAACATCGGCATCCTCTTCGAGGATGTGGGCAACCGCGTTATTTACTTCAACCCGGCGTTCCGGCGTATTTGGCTCATTCCGGATACGATCGACCTGGCCGGGCGCGCTACCAGTGAAGTCATGGGCCTGTCTGCCAACGTGCTGGCGCGTCCGGATCATTTCTCCAAACACATCCTGCATGTGCTGGGCACGCACGAGGTCAGCGATACCTTTGAGATTGTGCTGGCCGACGGCCGGGTTGTGACCCAGCTCTCCTATCCGGTGCGCGACAACGACGGACGATTCATCGGGCGACTGTGGATCTATGAGGATATTACGCGCGAGCGTCAGACCGCTGAACAGCTGATCTACCTGGCCGAACGCGATTCTCTCACCGGCCTGTACAACCGCCATCGCTTTCAGGAAGAGCTGGCGCGCATGCTGGCGGATGTAGAACGGCGTCAGTCGCATGGCGCGCTGCTGTTCTTCGATCTTGATGAATTCAAGTACATCAACGATACCTTTGGCCATCGTGCCGGCGATTCAATGCTGATCCGCGTGGCCGGCGAGGTGCACGCACTTGTGCGCCGCAATGAGGTATTCAGCCGCATCGGTGGTGACGAATTCGCCTTGTTGATGCCGGATGCGGACGAAACCGAGGCCACGCAGCTGGCCGAGCGCATTATCCGTTCCATCGCGCAGATCCCGTTTCGTTTCGAGGGACAGAATCTGCGCCTCACCACCAGTCTCGGTATCGCGCTCTACCCGCAGCATGGCGAGAGCGCCGAAGAACTTGTTTCACATGCAGATGCTGCCATGTACCAGGCAAAGGAGTCCGGCAAGAATGCCTGGCGCGTCTACCGGCACGATCTTGACGATTCGCGCGAGATGCTGCACCGCCTCTCGTGGAACGAGCGCCTCGGCAATGCGCTGGAAAACAATTTGTTGCGCCTGCATTTCCAGGGGGTGTATCACGCGTCCGATGGCAGCCTGGCGCACGTGGAAGCGCTGGTGCGCATGCAGGATGAGACCGATGCCGATCGCATCATCATGCCCGGCCACTTCATTCCGGCGGCAGAAAAAACCGGAAAGATCCTGGATATCGACCGCTGGGTGATTCGCGAGAGCATTGCTTTGCTCGAGCGCATCCCGAACCTGCCGGCGATCGCCGTCAACATTTCCGGCCGCTCGTTCGACGAACCAACGCTGCCGCGTTACATCGCCGACCAGTTGGTCCAGCAAGGGGTGCAGCCACGGCGCTTGCTGGTTGAGCTTACTGAAACTTCGGCGGTCTCCGACTTGCACGATGCGCAACGATTCATCGAGGCGCTGCGCCATACCGGTTGCCGGGTTTGCCTGGACGATTTTGGCACCGGCTTCTCGTCGTTCGCCTACCTCAAGCATCTCAAGGCGGACATTCTCAAGATCGACGGCCTGTTCATCCGCGATCTGCCGAACGACCACGACAATCAGGTGTTTGTGAAGTCCATTGTGGACGTGGCGCGTGGCATGAACAAGATTACCGTGGCCGAGTTTGTCGAAGATGCCGAGACCCTGGCCATGTTAAAAGCCTTTGGTGTCGACATGGTGCAGGGTTATCATCTGGATATGCCGAGGGCCAATCACCCGGCGCTCGACCTGTAGGTACCCGCCCAACCTGGATGTTTCGTGCGCTGTATGTCAGACCCCCAAGAATTATTTTCCCGCTGGCCGCGCGCAGACACACCGGCGCTGACCGTGGCCACGCTGCGCTCCATTCCTGAAGATTTCGTGGTCGAGGAACAGATGCCCTATGTTCTCGCCGGTGCCGGCGAGCATCTGTGGGTGAAGCTGCGCAAGCGCGGCTACAACAGCGAGCAGGTGGCCAAACAGCTGGCGCGCACCGCCGGGGTCACGCGCCGCGAGGTTGGCTATGCCGGCATGAAGGACCGGCACGCCATCACCGTGCAATGGTTCAGTCTGCACCTGGCGGCCCGCCCCGATCCCGACTGGAGTGCTCTCCCGGACGGCATGGCGGTGCTTGAAAGCACGCGTCACTCGCGCAAGCTCAAAACCGGTGCGCTCGCCGGCAACCGCTTCATCATTGTGCTGCGCGACTGCCGCGGCGATCGCGACGCGCTGCTGCGCCGTAGTGAAGCAATCCGCACGCAGGGCGTGCCGAACTACTTCGGCGAGCAGCGCTTCGGCCATGGTGGCGGCAACATTGCCGCTGCGCGCGCGATGTTTGCCGGGAGCGCTAACGTGCGCGATCGCAAGCAAGGCGGCATCTATCTCTCGGCGGCCCGCAGCCTGGTATTCAATGAAGTATTGGCGCGGCGCGTGGCGGATGGAACCTGGAATCAGGCCCGGATTGGAGACGCCATGGCCCTGAACGGCAGCCGCAGCTTTTTTGTACCCGAGTCCATTGACGACACCATCCGTCAGCGCCTGGCCGAAGGCGATATTCATCCGAGCGGGCCGCTGTGGGGGCGGGGCGAGCTGCCGACGAAATCCGCCGTACATGAATTGGAGACAGCGGTGGCTGCCGAACAAGCCGACCTGGTGCAAGGGCTGGAAGCGGCCGGGCTGGAGCAAGAACGCCGCGCGCTGCGCGTGATCCCGCAGGAATTCGATACGCAGTGGCTGGACACGACCGCGCTTAGTCTCACGTTTGTCCTGCCGCCCGGCAGTTACGCCACCATGGTGCTGCGCGAGCTGGCCGACTATCGCGACACCGCTGCCGCCGCCTGGGGAGAGGAGCCAGCATGATTGGCAAGCAGAAGACGATCTATGCGGGCAAGATCATCCGACTCACGCTCGACACGGTGCAGTTGCCGAATGGCGCCACCGCCGAGCTGGAGATCGTTCACCACCCCGGTGGCGCGGCGGTGGTGGCGCTTGATGCCGAAAACCGCGTCTGCCTGTTGCGCCAATACCGGCACGCAGCCGGCGGCTGGTTGTGGGAATTGCCGGCCGGCAAGCTGGATAACGGCGAGGCGCCGCTGTTGTGCGCGCAGCGCGAACTCGAAGAAGAAGGCGGCAGGCAGGCCGCGGACTGGCAATCGCTCGGCAAGATCGTCAGCTCGCCGGGCGTGTTTACCGAAGTGATTCACCTGTATCTCGCGCGCGCACTCAGCGCTGTGCCAACATGCATGGAAGAGCACGAAGTGATCGAGGTGCACTGGTTGCCGTGGGTCGAGGCGCTGCGCATGGCGCAGGCCGGCGAGATCGAGGATGCCAAGACCCTCGCCGGCCTGCTGCGCGCACAAGCTTTGGTCGCGCCGTAGAGGGAGGACTGTTTACGTGAGAGTATTCCGGACAGTAGTGGGCATTCGCCAGAATGACGAATACAGGGCTGACGTACTTTTTCAGAACTACATTAGTTGGCGGCACGCGCGGCCGGCTGCGCGCCGGTGGTCGTGCCCAGCCAGAAACCGATGTCGTGGCGAAGAAATTCTTCCACCGACATGTAGTGCGAACCGTCGCACGAGAAGGTCAGGCCGATCATGCCGTTCATGATATTGAGCGAACCGGAGCGCAGGTAGAGCGTCTCGTCCGCGAAACGCAGCGCCTTGAACTGCTCCAGTACCTTGATGATGTCGGCGGCCGGCGTAATGGCCTTCTCCGGATAAGCCCGCACCGGGTAGGCGAGACACAGCTCCGGGTCGATAATTTCCTCGACGCCGTGCAGGCGGTAATTGTACGGATCGTCGTACAGCCAGAACGAGCAGCGCCCGCTCGAGAAGTGAATCTTGCTGTGGAACACACCGTGTTCGCGCATCAACCGGCCGATCTGTTCGATCGCCGCGTCAATGTGCTGGTCGAACAGGCTGTGCGCGCGTGTTTGCATGAATACGGTGCCGCGCACCGACGGGTCGCCGCGGAACTGCTTCCAGCGCACTTCCTGGGTGGCGGCAAGCTGTGCGTTACGCAGCACATCCTTGATCGCAAAGTCGGCGGCGATGAAGCCGAGCAGCTGGTTGTCGCGGCTGACTGCCTGCAGCGCGGTGAGGCAGAACTCGTTGGTGTACTTGGAAAGGTACACGGACGACAGCATCACGCCCTTGTACGGCAGGTGGTTCTTGAGATACGGGCGGTCCGACAGGTCACGGCCGCGCCACGACGGGTCCGGGCCCTTGGCGCGCACCATGGAGGAAAGCTCGATGCCGTTCACGTCCCAGGCATACAGCAGCTGGCAGTTGGGCAGCGAGGCCAGCCCCTCCTGCAGGCGCCGGTCGATGGCGTCGGCATCCGGCCAGACCTCGGCGATGCGGCCGGCGAGCAGCCCGAGCGGCGCGCTCACGGTATCCGCAAGCGCAGCCTTTTTCTCCAGAATCGTCTGTTGCAGTGTCGGCATGATGGCCTGTGTGAGTGCAAATCGTCTCGCAAGTTCCCGGCCATTATATAGATGGATGTGTGACAGTCACATAACACCCGCTGGACGCGCTGTGCCGTCCGCCGGATGCCCGGCCCGCGTACACTTGGCATCATGCGAGCCCCTATCAAGCATCGCTCCGCAGGTATCGTGGTCGTCCGTCAGCAAAACGGCGAATGGCGATTGCTCGTGCTGCGCGCCTACCGCAACTGGGATTTCCCCAAGGGCCTGATCGAGCCCGGTGAAAAGCCGCTCGCGGCGGCGCTGCGCGAGACCGAGGAAGAAACCGGGCTCACCGATCTCGACTTCCGCTGGGGCACCGCATCCATCGATACCGAGATGTACGGCGACCGCAGGGTGGCGAGCTTTTATCTGGCGCAGACTCGCCAGGAGCGGATCGTGCTGCCGCTCAGCCCGGAACTCGGACATCCGGAACACAACGAATTCCGCTGGGCGACCTATAAGGAGGCGCAGGCGCTGCTGCCGCCGCGCCTGCAACCGATCCTGGACTGGGCCGGGCAGAAACTCAGCGGCTGATTTGCCTTTCGCGTGCACGCTCCTTTAGGATGGCGGCTCGCTTTCCAACCCACTGCACGCCATGACCGCACCGCTCTTCGAGACAAACCTGAAATCCCTCAAGCTCCGGCACCGCGGCAAAGTGCGCGACATTTACGACATCGACGACCGGCATATGCTGATCATCACCACCGACCGGCTCTCGGCCTTCGACGTGGTGCTGGCCGATCCGATTCCCGGCAAGGGCGCGATGCTCACCGCCATGTCGAATTTCTGGTTTGCGCGCACGCGTAAACTGATCCCCAACCAGGTCGCCGACATCCCGCTCGCGCAGGTCCTCAAAGACCCGGTCGAACGCGCCCAGGTGGAAAAACAGGCCGTGGTGGTGCGCAAGCTCAAGGCCTTGCCGATCGAGGCGATCGTGCGCGGCTACCTCGCCGGCAGCGGCTGGAAGGAATACCAGAAGTCCGGCACGGTGTGCGGCATCCAGCTGCCGGCCGGCCTCAAGGAAGCCGACAAACTGCCCGAGCCGATTTTCACGCCATCCACCAAGGCGTCGGTCGGCCAGCACGACGAGAACATCAGCTTCGAGAAGGCCGCCGCGCTGCTGGGCCGCGAACTGGCCGAGAAGGTCAAGCAGGCCACGATTGCCATATATAAAGACTGCGCCGCCTACGCCCTCACCAAGGGCATTATCATCGCCGACACCAAATTCGAGTTCGGCCTGGACGAGCAGGGCACGCTCACCCTCATCGACGAAGTGCTCACCCCCGACTCGTCGCGCTTCTGGCCGGCCGACCAGTACCAGCCCGGCGCCAACCCACCGAGCTTCGACAAGCAGTACGTGCGCGACTGGCTGGAGGCGAGCGGCTGGAACAAAAAGGCCCCGGCGCCGAAGCTGCCGCCGGAAGTGATCGCCAAGACCGCGGAGAAATACCGCGAGGCACTGACGCGCCTCACCGGTTAAAAAATTACATGCCAGGAGCGGCAGCAACGTTTCATTGTTTGCTGACATCGCCACCGAATTGCACGCATTGCCTTTCTCCCTCTCCCTCCGGGAGAGGGTTGGGGTGAGGGGAGAGTCGCTGCAATATATTCCCTCATCCTGTCCTTCTCCCGGAGGGAGAAGGAACCCATCGACCAACCTTCGGTATAACCGGGGCCACATGTCCGACCGCGACACCAAACTGATTCGCCAGGCCCGGCCCACGCGGCTGGCATTCCCTGACGACGAATCCCGTCAGGCTTGGCTGCCACTGCTCCTCGAAGCCTACGCCATCGTCGACGCCGGCATTAACGAAGCCATCCGCCGCGAACAGGCACAGGGCCGCACACTCGCCTGCCACAAGGGCTGCGCCGCCTGCTGCCGCAGCCACACCACCATCCCCATCTATCCGCTCGAACTCATCGGCATCAACTTGGTACGTGGTCGAAAAAATCACCGGCCCGTTGCGCACGCAACTTGAAACACAACTGCGCAACCATAAGAAAGGCGAGCCCTGCCTGCTGCTGGTGGACAACGCCTGCGCCGTGTACCCGCTGCGCCCCATGGCCTGCCGCCAGTTCAATGTGTTCGACACGGTGTGCACGGAAGGCGAAGACGCCTACTACACGCGCCGCCAGGACGTGCTCACCCCGATCCGCGACTACGCCGACCAAGCCTTCGACGTGCTGTTGCCGTTCTATGGCATCAAGAAGAGCAGCGAACGCAAATGCATGATCCAGAGCGGCGAGGTGCACCGGCTGGTGAAAGTGCTGCAAGAGTACGACTGGCCGAAGCTCGCTGAACGCATGCAGGCATTCGACATGCGTCATAGCCCATCAGGCCTTGAAACAACGTAGGATAGGTTCCGTATGTGCTGCTGGCTGACACTGCTTCCGGGAGAAAAGCCGGAAGAAACAGGGGCCGCACTGGTTCCTACATATAGTACCCGGGTACTATATGTAGGAACCGGGTACTAGTGGGTACTACGGGTACTGGGTGCTAATCCATACAATTGTAGTTGGGCCAGTAATGCAAAACGACGATTTCTGCATGGTGTCCGTTGCCACATTTAATAGGTTGGCTGATCGCTATGCCGAGAAGTACTTTCACTTGGACATGTATGACCGGTATCTAGAGCGATTCGTGAAACGAATCGAGTCGCAGGGCGCTAGCGTCCTTGATGTGGCGTGCGGACCGGGCAATGTCTCAGCCTATTTGGCAAAGGTTAGACCGGACCTCAAGCTGGTCGGTATTGATCTGGCGGAAGGAATGGTCAAGCAGGCCAGGCTTAGGGCCCCATCCGCGGAGTTCTTGGTCAAGGACTGTCGGAACATCGGGGAACTTGATCATGTATTTGATGCATCTGCTTTTGCTTTCGGCTTGAGTTACCTGACTGACGACGACGCGAATCAGTTTTTTTGTTCGCTTAACGCCACATTAACTGATTCGGCCATGTTGTACCTTTCCACGATCACGGGCGAACCAAGTTGGTCCGGGTTTGAAACATCTAGCGGTGGTGACCGGGTCTACATCAAGTATCGAAGCGGTGGCGATGTAGTTTCAATGGTTGAGCGAGCAGGATACAGGATTGATTTTGCGGAAGTGATTGAAAGTCCTGCCAATGCATCGAAGTCGACGCAGGATCTCATTCTCATTGCCCAGCGAGTAAGAAAAGGACATGCCTAGAAATGGCCTAACCCTTCGCTCCTGCCGACGCCGGCGCTGGCGCGCCGCCGCGGCAGAGCTTAGTCGTTGGGCGACAAGAAAGTCATGAAGGTATGTATGTCTAATGTACTCGCGCGTAGTGGGATGGTGGCGCTTCTTCTGACTGCCACAGTCGCTTTTGCAGATCAATTTGATTCGTTTAGAAAAGTCATTGACTGCTTTGAATGTTACAGCCTAGAGCAACGGGAAATGGCAATTCGCGACTTAGAGGCCATGCCCGTTAGTGATGTTGAACAAAAATATCTGCTTGGAATGCTTTATTTTATGCAAGCTGTAGAGACGGCAAAGACGCGTGCTCAATCAAAGGCACAGAAACCCAGGATTCAGGAAGTCATATCAGAGCCTGATGTCCGTGACCTATTTCAGAAGTCCGAAGCCAACTACGACGCAGTCGAAAAGGAATCAGCCGGTTACAAGTACATCTACTGCAAGTATGGAGAGCTGTATCGCTACTGGCACAATGAGCGCGGGCTTCGAAGAACTACGGTTCTTATCGGTCGAACGAAACAAAACGAAAGAACCCAGCAGTGCAAAAACATGCTGGAGGACGTGGCAGAAAAATATGCCCAGCACGGATTTGCAGACTTATCGAAAGCTATATACGAAGAGGCTGTAAGGAAATGGAAGCCTTATCCCGCATACATGCTTGAAGCGCTCGGTGACATCGAACAAGCGTTGAAGAATAAGAAACAAGCTGCGTATTGGTGGGGTCGCTGTGTTAAGGAAACAGATTCCAGCGAATCAAGGGAGCGCTGTGAAAAGAAGCGCAATACCTAGAACTTCGCCCGACAACGGGTTCCAGGCGACGACGGCGCTAACGCGCCGCCGCGGCTGAGCGACGCGTTGGGCATCGTCGAACCTTCTCGAGCGTCGACGAAACAGTGGGGTCTTGCAAGATAACATCCTCATGAACTCATTCAGTGTGCAATGCGATTGTGCAAGACCAGATCCCGGCATTGCATAGCAGTTCAATGCGGGAAGGCTAACGGCGCGACCTCATTCTGAACAGAATCACCCATCTTCTCGCACATGAAAATACACCGCCTTCCTCCGCTTCTGCTGGTCTTGATTCTGGCAATTACGATGCTGGTTCTGGACTGGGCCTTACCGCTGTTCAGGGTTTTGCATCCGCCGATTGCCTATCTGGGCGCGGCCCCGGCTGTGCTCGGTGTCTTGATTGTTTTGATTTCTGCCGGGCTATTCAGGTTTCGCAAAACCACGATCAACCCGTTTGGCGAACCGGCGGTCGTGGTGCAGGACGGGTTTTATCGGTTCAGCCGCAACCCGATGTACCTGGGCATGTTGCTGGTGCTGACCGGTGTTGGCCTGTGGCTGGGTAATGTTCTGGCCTTGCTGCTGGCGCCGGCCTTTGCCGCGATCATGACGCGCGGGTACATCGCGCGCGAGGAGCAGGTGCTGGAAACCCGGTTTGGCGTGGTCTATCGCGCTTATCGGGCGCGGGTGCGGCGCTGGGTGTGAGCGGATGCGGGCCATGCGTTTCACCGGGCAAGGCAGCCGAGGACAGAAACCTTTCAGTTTGGGCGGCCATCCCGTGCCGGTTGATTTCTGACCGGCGGCGATAGACCATTACGCGCTGCGTGAACAGGAGATGGTGAACTTTGCATGAATAAGATCTGGCCGCTGGCGACAGCCGTGGCGCTGCTCGTGGCATGTAGCAAGGAGGGGGATAAGGCCGCCGCCCCGGTTCCGGGTATTGCGATGCGCCACTTCGATCCAGCGAGCATCACGCGTGGCGCGCGCTTGTTCGAGCAGAACTGTGTAGTGTGCCACGGACCGCAGGCCCAGGGGCACCCCGACTGGCAGACGCCGAGCGACGGCAGTTTCGCGGCCGCGCCGCCACTCAACGGCACCGGCAACGACTGGAAGCGCAGCCGCGCCATGCTCGCTGCCACCATCCAGAATGGCGCGCGCCGCAAGAGCGATAATCTGGACATCATGCCGGCATGGAAAGGCCGGCTCGGCGAACGCGATGTCGAGGACGTGTTAAACTGGCTGCAATCGCTGTGGCCGGCAGACGTCTACGATGCCTGGACCAAGGCGCAGGCTGCCGCTGCAACGCCAAAGAGCTGACCAACTTTTCCCACGGGCCACAACCATGCAAATTGCCATCTGGATTATTCTCATCCTGATCATCGCGGCGCTGATCAAATACCTGCTTGGCGAATCCGGCAAGAAATAGCGCATTCGTTCCAACACGCAGGAATCAGCCCATGTACGGTTTCAACATTCGGATTAAAGGCGGTTTCGCCGATGTCGCGCAGCGCGTGACCGGCGTCCTCAAGACCTGGGGTTTTGGTGTGCTCACCGACATCGACGTGCAGGCAACTATGCCCACTGTCAGTGGTGCGCGCGCAGCGAGATCAGCCAAGCCTCTGGATCTTCGCCGCCAGTCCAGAAGAACTGTGGTCCTTCCTCCGGGCCGGGTGTTTCAAAATGGGCCAACTGCTGTTCCAGTACTTTCACAGTCGCGTCCGAAATGTCGTGGCCTTCGCGGTCGCGCTGGTCGAGACGCCGCCTGAGTTCGGTGGGCGGGGCCTGACAGTGGAGGATTCCGAATGGTACGCGCAGTTCGCGCGCCACCAGTGCCGCCGCCACACGTTCGCTCCGCCTTGCGTACACAGCATCCAGAATGACCCAACGGCCGCTCGCGATAATTTCGCGCGCGTGTTGCAACAACGCCGCGTAGGTGCGCTGGGTCATGTCTGGCGTATAGATATCGATACCTGATTCCCCGCCGCGAACGGTCAGCGGAATGCCGGCAAGATGCTTGCGCACGGCATCCGACCGCACCATGACGCCATCCAGCACTTCCGCCGCCTGGCGCGCCAGCGTGGTCTTGCCGCTGCCGCTGACGCCGCAGGTGAGCAACAGGCCTGCTGTGCGCGGCGCGATGGCCTGCTCGGCCAGGTCGAAGTAGGACGCGGCCTCCTGCTCGAATGCGCGCCGCACGGCCGGCGCGCTGTCGCTCTCGAATGACATGACCTTGGCGCGCACGCAGGCGCGGTAGAAGCGGTAGAAGTCGAGAAGCTTCAGGCCGGCGTAGTCGCGTGTCTGTTCCAGATATTCGTTCAGAAAGCGGTTGGCGTGCGCGGCCAGGGCGCGGTGATCGAGGTCCATGATCAGAAACGCGATGTCATTTATCACATCACCGGCGCGCAGTGCCGGGTTGAACTCGATGCAGTCGAAAATCAGCACGCGCCCGTCGAGCTGGCACATATTGCGCAAATGCAGGTCACCATGGCCATCCACAATCTTGCCGGCCTGCACGCGTTCAGCGAACAGCCCGGCATGGCTGCGCAGAAATTCCTCCGCCCACGTGCGCAGGCGCGCATGAGTGGCGGCGCTCACCGTGCGGCCGATGTAGGGCTCGGTCTGCGTGAAATTCTGCACTACCGGGGCATGCAGGCCTTCCGCGTTTCCGAACTGGTCAATTTCCGGGCCGCGCCCGGCGGTGGCGTGAAACCGCGCCAGCTGGTGAGCAATGTCGATCATGATGTCCGGCGTGAGCTTGCCGGTTGTCGCCAGATGGTCGAGCAGGCCTTCCTGCGGGAATCGGCGCATGCGCACCAGCACCTCGGCCTCGGACTCGCCCGGCGCGCAGCCCTCCGGGCGAACGCGATAGCCGGACCTGCCTTGGCACACAGGCACCACGCCCAGATAAATATCCGGCGCGAGGCGCGCATTCAGCCGCACCTCTTCGACGCAGGCGGAACGGCGCTTTTCCGGCGTGGTGAAATCCAGAAAGCCGAAATCCACCGGTTTCTTCAGTTTGTAGGCGTAATTGCCGGCCAGGAATACGTGCGAGATATGTGTTTCCAGATGCACAACCTCCCCGGCAGGATGTGGATAGGCCGTGGATAGTTGCAGCGCTGCAAGCAGCGGAGTGTGCGGCACGGACGTGAGAGCGGAAGCCATGTAGGGGGTCTTGCATTTGCCGTTATTGAACGCCAGTTACCATACTATTATGCAGGCATGGAGGATTTGATCATGCTCAATAAACCTGAAAATCTGCCGGATGGTCTGGTGTCCTGTGAGGTTTGCCTGATGGAGATCCCGCGGTCCGTGGCCCGCAGCCAGGAGGGTTCGGATTATGTGCTGTATTTCTGCGGGAATAAGTGCTTCGCGGAATGGCAAAAGGGCCAGCCAGGGGCTGGCATGACCGATAATCAGCCCGGGCGGTAATCTCGCTGCCGCGCACTGATCGAACGTCCCGCAGCAATGTTATGATTGCGGCCATGAGCACGAGGGCCCGCGCGGTACGCCTTTCCATCGGTGGCATGAGTTGCGCCGGCTGCGTCGCCACGGTCGAGAAAACCCTCAAGGCTGTACCCGGGGTCAGCGAGGCGGCTGTCAATTTCGCCGAGCACACGGCCAGCGTGTCCGGCACGGCCGATGCCAAAACGCTGATCAGTGCCGTGTCCGCGGCGGGGTATGAGGCCGCGGAACTCAAATCGCGCGCCGCCGAAGACGAGAAAGCGGCGGCGGAAGCAGCGTACTATCGCAGTCTGCAGCGCAAGACCCTGTTCGCGGGGCTGGTGGCCGCGCCGCTGTTCGTGGGCGAGATGTTCATGCTGTTTCCCATGTTGCGTGCGCCGGGCGGCCGGCTCTATGGCCTGATCGCGGGTGTGGCGACGCTCGCGGTGCTTGTTTATGCCGGCGGACATTTTTTCCGTGGCGCATGGAAGTCGCTGCGCAATCACAACGCCAATATGGACACGCTCATTGCGCTTGGCACGGGCGCGGCCTGGCTGTATTCGGTCGCCGTGCTGGCGGCGCCGAAAATCGTGCCGACACTTGCGCAACATGCCTACTTCGAGGCCGCAGCGGTAATCATCGCGCTCATCAATCTCGGTCAGCTGCTGGAGATCCGCGCGCGCGGCAAGACTTCGCAGGCCATCAAACGCCTGATCGGCCTGCAGCCGCGCACCGCGCGTGTGCTGCGCAACAGCAAGGAGTTGGACGTCCCGATTGAAGAAGTCGGCCTGGACGAAATCGTGCGCGTGCGCCCGGGCGAAAAGATTCCGGTGGATGGCGTGATCCTCGACGGCCATTCAAACGTGGATGAATCCATGCTCACCGGCGAACCGCTACCGGCCGCAAAGAAAACCGGTGACGCCGTGACCGGCGGCACGTTGAATGTCTCCGGCACGTTCCTGTTTCGCGCCACCCGCATCGGCGAGGACACGGTGTTGGCGCGCATCATTGAGATGGTGCGGCGCGCGCAGAATTCCAAACCGGCGATCGGCCGGCTGGCCGATAAAATTTCCTCGGTGTTCGTGCCGAGCGTATTGATCTTCGCGGTCGTTACCTTCCTCGTCTGGTTCAACCTCGGCCCCGCGCCAGCAGCGAACTACGCGCTGGTTGCCACCATGACGGTGCTGGTGATCGCCTGCCCCTGCGCGCTTGGCCTGGCCACGCCGATCTCGATTATTGTTGGCGTTGGCAAGGCCGCCGAGTCCGGGATCCTGATAAGGAATGGCGAGGCGCTGCAACAAGCCAGCCGCCTGACCACCGTGGTGCTGGACAAGACTGGCACGGTTACCGAAGGCCATCCGGCGGTGATCGGGTTTTTTCCCGCAGAGGGTTGGAAGAAAGAAGAGGTGTCGCGCCTGGCGGCGAGCATCGAGGCCGGGTCCGAGCACCCGCTCGCGCAGGCGGTGGTGCTGGCAGCAACAACGCGTGGTCTCGTGCTGGCGCCAGCCAGCGGTTTCGAAGCGCTAACCGGTTTCGGCGTGCGCGCCCAGGTCGAAGGCAAGACGGTGCTGCTCGGCAATCCGCGTCTCATGGAAAAGAACCATGTGGATATTGGCGCGCTCTACAACCATGCACACACGGCGGCGCTGCTAGGGCAGACGCCGATTTACCTGGCCGTGGATGGCAAGGTCGCCGGGATCATCGCCATTGCCGATCCGATCAAACCCGATTCGCAGGCCGCGATCGCACGACTGTACGCACTCGGCCTCAGGGTGGTGATGCTGACCGGCGACAATGCCGCCACCGCGCAGGCTGTGGCCGGGCAAGTGGGCATCGATGAAGTGCTCGCCGAGGTGCTGCCGGCCGACAAGGCGGCAAAGGTGATGGAACTGCAAGCAAGCGGTGAAATCGTCGGCATGGTGGGCGATGGCATCAACGATGCACCGGCGCTCGCGCAGGCAAACGTAGGCTTTGCCGTCGGCACCGGCACCGACGTGGCCATTGAGTCGGCCGACGTCGCGCTCATGCGCGGCTCACTGCATGGTGTGGCTGATGCCATCGCCATCTCTGCCGCCACGGTGCGCAACATCAAGCAGAATCTGTTTGGCGCATTCATCTACAACATTCTAGGAATTCCGATCGCGGCCGGCGCGCTGTACCCGCTGTTTGGGCTGATGCTCAATCCGATGATTGCCGGCGCCGCCATGGCCATGTCGTCGGTAACGGTAGTCAGTAATGCCAATCGCCTGCGATATTTTCGTCCTACAGGGATGTAGAAGTGCCGCGGGCGCCATGGATGGCGCGGAGCGGCCGTCCTACAGGGATGTAGAAGTGCCGCGGGCGCCATGGATGGCGCGGAGCGGCCGTCCTACAGGGATGTAGAAGTGCCGCGGGCGCCCAGCAGGGACGCAGAGCGACTCATGGAAAAATTACCGGGCTGGCGCAGGTACCTGCACTGGTTGCACCCGGTTCTGATGGCGGAATGTGGCGGTATTTCACGGGCTTTCCCGCATCCCGGGCATTAAGTCTTTGGCGAAGGTTTTCTGTCTGGTATGCTCTTCGCCCGGTCTGGATCAGCCCTTATCTGCGTCACGCTCAATAATACAGGCAGGTGACGCCGGCCAGCCGTTCTCGACATCGCGATTGTCCTGTATAGACGGAATTTACATGAAGCTATCGCCGCAAATTTCCCTCAAGCTCAGCGTCTTCCTGGGCTTCTCGCTCATTGTTTTACTGATGGTGGTGCTGGCTGTGGTCGGTTTACTGCGGATTGCCGAGGCCAACCGGCAAGTGGAACAGATCGTCAGCAACAGCAATGTGAAGACCGGCCTGGTGCACAAGATGAAGGACGCCCTGCGCGAGCGCAAGGCCGTAGCACAACTGCTTGTGCTGCAGCAGGATCCATTCAAGCAGAACGATGCATTCCTGACACTCAGTGCGCATGGCACGGCCTTTTCTGCGGCTCGCACGGCGCTTGAGGCAATGCCTCAATCTCCGGAGGAGAAGGAAATTCACGAGCGCATGCGCGCTCTGGCGATAAAAGTGCAGCCATTTTTCTCGGAAGCGATCGACCTGGCCATGAAGGGCAATACCAGCATGGCGCACTCGCTCGTCGAAACGCAAATCGAAAGCGCGCAACAGTCGATCTCGGCAGAACTCGAAAAATTGCTGGAACTGCAAAAACGTGAATCCGAAGTCGCCGTGAGCGACGCCAGGAAGGCGTTCGAGACTACACGTTTGCACATGCTGGTTCTGGGCAGTTTCGCCATTGGCCTGGGCCTGATGATTGCGCCCATGGTGATTCGCAAGGCCAACAAGCAGGCCCAGACGCTCCAGCAACAGGCGATGTTCGATGCTTTGACCAAGCTGCCGAACCGGTTGTTGTTTGTCGACCGTCTGCAACACACCGTCCTGACCGCACGTCACGAACAGCGTTCATTTGGATTGTTTGTCATCGACATTGATCATTTCGGCAAGATCAACAGCACGTTCGGTTCAGAAATCGGTGACCAGGTATTGCAATACATGGCGGCCTGCATCCAGGCCAGCCTGGATGAACCCGACACGCTGGCACGCATGGACGGCGATCAATTCGCCGTGCTGTCGATGGCGGTGCATGACCTGGATGACGCCATCGTCGTAGCGCAGAATATCCGCAAGGCCATCAGCGAGCCGTTCGAAATATCCGGCCGCCGCCTGACCATCACGGCCAGCGTCGGGGCGGTGATGTTTCCCTACCATGGCGATGATCCGGACGCGCTGTTGCTCGCGGCCGATGCCGCCGTGAGTGCCGCCAAAGAGACGAAACGAGGTTACCGGATTTACAGCGACGACTTGGCCCGCGGCGGTGATGATCGGGTAGCGCTGCTCTATGAATTGCGTCAGGCCGTTGCCAACGGCGAATTGATACTGCACTACCAGCCAAAGATCGACATCAATGCCGGAAGAGTGAGCGGTGTGGAGGCGCTGGTGCGCTGGCAACATCCAGCGATTGGTTTGTTGCCTCCGGAACAGTTCATACCGATGGCCGAGTCGACCGGTCTGATCAAGCCGCTGACAGATTGGGTATTGGATACAGCCTTGCGCCAATACGAAGAGTGGTACCAGGCGGGTGTCCGGTTGCCAATGTCGGTCAAAGTGACGGCAGCCAGTATCCAGGACCCGGATTTCCCGGAACAGATGGCAAAGCGTCTGAAGGAATACGATGTGCCGGCCTCGAAATTCGAGATCGAAATCAAGGAGACAGCGACGATCTCCGAGCCGGCGCAGGCCATGGAGTGCATCCGCAAGCTCAACGCCTTAGGACTCCAGATCGCCATCGGCGATTTCGGCACTGGCAATTCGTCCATGACGTACCTGACGGAATTACTGGTGGCCAATATCAAGATCGACAAAACTCTCGTCAAGGAGATGTCGGTGAACCACGGCAGAACGATGGTGGTGCGCACCACGGTCAAGCTGGGCCATTCACTCGGACTCAAGGTGGTTGCCAAGGGCGTCGAGAATCAGGAATCCTGGAATACGCTCAGAGGGTTCGGTTGCGATTCGGCGCAGGGATACTATATGAGCCGTCCGTTGCCACCCGTCGAGCTCATGGATTGGCTGCATACCTCGCAATGGGGCGTGCCGGTGAGCAGCGCGTAACGGTTGCCAACCGGTGCGGAGTTCACTTCGTTACAACGCGCAACATCCGTAAAAACCAGTTCGGCACGTCTCCGGATATTTTTCCGCTTTATCGAGGCGCTCTGACGCAGGTGGAGCAGGCCCCGCCTCATTTGTACTTCCGTCCCGCGCTCGCGGACTTGCCAGCCAGAGTGGTTCCGCTATAGTGGCCCAGCATCCCATACAGGGAATAAAAAAACAGGGAGGAGGGCATGGACACTCCGGTAACGATACCGCTGTGGCTGTTCCTGCTGATCTTGGTGTTTGCGGCTTGGGCGCTGGCCGAACGAGTGCTGGTTCCGGGCGTGCGCTGGTTATTGCGCCGGCGCATCAACCGTGTGATCAATGAGGTCAACACCAGACTTAATATCGGCATACGCCCATTCCAGCTCACCAAGCGCCAGGTGCTGATCGACCGTCTCGCTTACGACCCCAAGGTGCTCGAAGCGATGCAGGTGTACGCCGCCGGGCAGAAAATGCCGCGCGAGGTGGCGCAGGCGCGGGTGCTCAAGTTCGCGCGCGAGATTGTGCCGGCATTCAACGCCTACATCTATTTCCGCATTGGCTACTGGCTGGCGGGTCGACTGGCACGGCTGCTGTACCGGGTGCGGGTCGGATTTGCGGACAATCACCGGCTGGCGCGTATCGACCCGAACGCGACGGTCGTGTTCGTGATGAACCACCGCTCGAACATGGACTACGTGTTGGCCGCGTTCCTGGCCGCCGAACAGACCGTGCTGTCGTACGCGGTTGGCGAGTGGGCGCGTATCTGGCCGCTGCAACAGTTGATTCGCTCCATGGGCGCGTACTTCGTGCGCCGCCGCTCCAATGATCCGCTCTACCGGCGCGTGCTGGAACGCTACGTGCACATGGCCACGCAGGAGGGTGTGTGCCAGGCAGTATTCCCGGAAGGCGGACTGTCGCGTGATGGCAAGCTGCAGGCGCCGAAGCTCGGCATTCTCGACTATATGTTGCGCGGTTTCGACGCTACGCACGGGCGTGACATCGTGTTTGTGCCGGTCGGCATCAATTACGACCGTACCCTCGAAGATCGTTCTTTGGTGCGCCGCCTCGATCCGAACGCACCACGCCGTTCCGGCCTGTTCGTCGCCCGCACCACGCTCGGCTTCATTACCCGCAACCTCTGGCTCATGCTGCGCAGCCGCTGGCGGCGCTTCGGCTACGCCAGCGTCAACTTCGGCACGCCGGTCTCGGCGCGCGAGTGGTGCAAGGAGGAGGGCGTGAATCTGGTAACACTGTCGCAGGACGAGCGCTTCCGGCAGGTCGAGAAGCTGGCCGGCGATCTCATGCAGCGGGTCGCACGCATGGTGCCGGTGTTGCCGATTCCGCTGGTGGCGGAAACGCTGCTGGCTGCGCCCGAGGGTGTGACCGATTTCGATCTCAAGGCGCGCATCGTCCAGCGCATCGAGATGCTCCAGGCCAAAGGCGCCGTGATCATGGTGCCGGCGCACACCCGTGCCTACACCGTGGACACGGCGCTCGACATGTTGAAGCTGCGTCATCTGGCGACCGAACAGAACGGGCGGCATGCCGCCGCGCCGGAGGGGCGCGATGTGCTGGCTTACTATGCCAACTCGCTGTCCGCCTGGCCGGACGGCACCATGGAAATCCCCGCCCGGCGCAGCTAGGATAGTGCCTCACGCACGCTGCGATTCAACAACAAGGAGAAAAACCATGTACAAACGATTTGCGATCGCGGTTGCCGTCGCGGCCACGCTGCTGCTGCCGATGCACGCCGGTGCCGCCGACAAGAAGGACACATACCTGATTAACCCGAACGACAACATCAAGACCATCCTCGAAAAAGAGATCGACCTGCCGGTGAAACTGCGCCTCAAATCCGGCGCCGAGCTGAGCGGCACGGTGGCGCGCGTCGGCAATGGCGTGGTGCAGATCGCCGAGATCGGCGGCATGGAGTTTTACGACGCCGTGGTCAATATCGATGACATCAGCGCCGTGCTGTTCAAGGTTCGCAAACGCTAAATATTTATTGTTACTGCATTCCGGAGATTCCATGAGCAACACCGATTACGCCGCCCTCAACAAGCGCTTCGCCATACCCGGCCAACTGGATTTCGCGCCCGGTCCGGGCGGGCTGGCGGTTGCGGAAGTGAACAACGTGCATGCCAGTGCCATGATCGCGCTGCAGGGCGCGCATGTCATGACCTGGGCGCCGCGCAAGGCGCAGCCGGTCATCTGGCTGTCGAAGGCCGCGAAGTTCGCGCCCGGCAAGTCGATCCGCGGCGGCGTGCCGGTCTGCTGGCCTTGGTTCGGGCCGCATGCGAGCGAGGCCAAGTTTCCAGGGCATGGTTTTGCGCGCACGGTGATGTGGGAAGTGGTCAGCACTGAAGCGCTGCGCGACGGTGCCACGCGCCTGACCTTCCGTATTGTGCAAGACGGCGTGACGCGTGCCCAGTGGCCGCATGCCACCGAGGCGTACAACATCGTCACCGTCGGGCGCTCGCTGGATATCGAGCTGGTTACGCGCAATACCGGCAGTGCCGCCGTTACCATCGGCGATGCCTTCCATACCTATTTCGAAGTGGGTGATATCCGCCGCTGCACGATACACGGCCTCGGTAATTGCCCGTATCTCGACAAGGTGGACGGCGGCAAGAAGAAGCGGCAGACCGGGCCGGTCACCATCGATGGCGAAGTGGATCGCATCTATCTCGACTCAACCGCCGACGTACTGATCGACGATCCGGGCTTGAATCGCCGCATCCGCGTGAGCAAGCGCGGCAGCCGCTCAACGGTGGTGTGGAATCCGGGGATCGAGAAAGCCGTGAAAATGGGCGACTTTGGCGGCAATGGTCACCTGAATATGGTGTGTGTCGAGAGCACTAACGCTGCTGACGATGTGGTGCAAGTACCGGCCGGTGGCGAGCACCGCCTGTGGGTTCGTTACAGCGTCGAGCAGCGCGGCTGACTGGCCGATGAGTGCCTGGGAGGTTGTGCCGGAGTTGGCTGCCCTCTCCCCATCCCTCTCCCGCAAGCGGGAGAGGGGGAGCACGTTCCGCGACGGAGGTGGGTGGTGACAATAGCCTTGGTGAATGCCGCGGGGCTGGTATTAGCTGGCCTCATCGTCTGGTGGTTCTGGCTGTCGAAACCGAAGTCGCAGCGCGTGACCAGCGGCGTGATCGAAGTCGTTGTCGAGGGCGGTGTGTACACCCCGGCGCGCATCGAAGTCGCGGCCGGCAAGTCTGTAACCTTGCGCTTTCTGCGCAAGGACCCTAGCCCGTGTGCCGAGAAGGTGCTGTTCGACGAACTTGGCATTGCCGCCGACCTGCCTATTGGCCAGCCGGTCGAGCTTACCATCACGCCGAACAAGGCCGGCGAGTACACCTTCACCTGCCAGATGCAGATGTATCGGGGAACGCTGGTGGTTCGCTAAACAGGAATGCTTGCGGGGGAGACCCGAGAATCCGGGACAAACAAACGATTCCGGCACCGCGGCCTTTCCCTGCATTCGGGTTGCCGAAGACCGGGTGGCACGCCGCTCTCCGGACACTGCCGGAGTTACCCTTCCAGTGTCCGGATACGTGCGCCCGTTAGCTATTTGTCCTTGCCGCCCTTGGCGGGTTGTACATCATCTTCCGGGAGCGTGTGGGCGATCCCTTGGTGACAATCAATGCAGGTCTTCTTGGTCTCGCCGTCCAGTACCGAAGCATGTTTTTTCCTGGCGTTCTTGTCCTGCTTGTCGAGGTCCATGTGCACCAGCTCGTGACAGTTGCGGCATTCGCGTGAGTCCGTGGCTCGCATGCCTGCCCACACATGTTCTGCCAGTTCCTCGCGATGCGCGATGAATTTCTCGCGGGTATCGATCTTGCCGATGATCTTGTTTGGTAGTTCTTTGAAGGTCGCCTGGATCTTGCGCTGCATCTTGTAGATCCACGGCCGCGGTACATGGCAGTCCGGGCAGGTGGCGCGCACGCCGGTGCGGTTCGTGTAGTGGATGGTCTTCTTGTATTCTTCGTAGACGTTGTCGCGCATTTCATGACACGAGAGGCAGAAGGTTTCGGTGTTGGTCGCCTCCAGGACGGTGTTGAACCCGCCCCAGAAAATAATACCGGCCATAAACATCAAGACCCCGCCCACCGGGATCCACAGCAGGTACCATTTGCGCGTCAGTTGCCAGAGTGAATCCCAGCGGCCGCCCGTTTTCCCGCCCTCGTTTTCGTCTGCCATGGTCGTCTCCCCTTGAGGTTGCTATTGGTGCGGTTCTGCCATTCACACGAGCAGGGCATCCGCCCGGGTTATTTCAAGCTGCCATAGTAATTGACCAAGGCATCGAAATCCGCCTTGTCCAGCTTATCGATCTTGGGCTTCATCTTCTTGTCGATGGGCCGTTTGCCGTTCTTGAAATCGGCGAGCGCTTCCTGCAAATAGGGCATCCACTGGCCTGCCAGTATGCCGCTGTCGTCTTTGGGCGAGCTGCCATTGTCGGCGTGACATTTCTCGCAATTGCGTTCGTGCAGTACTTCGCCCTTTTTGGCCAGGGCCGGGTCGGATTTTTGCTGCGCGCGCACGAATTTTTTGCCGGCGTAATGCTGGGCCAGCTGCTTGATGTCAGCCGCGGACAGATCCTTCGCGATGCTGCACATATCGGTCTTCTGGCCCTTCTTGTCGCCACTGTGGTACTTCGCCTCGGGGCAGTGACGTTCCTTGTTCTTGTAGCGCATCAGGCTTTCATTCAGATAGGCCGCAGAAAAACCGGCGATGGTCGGCACATCCGACTCGCTGCTCACGCCATCCTTGCCGTGACAGTTCGCACAGCCCTCGGCCAGTTTTGCGGCATCCGCTGCCCAGGCACCGCCGCTGAACAAAGCGAAGCCGAGCAGCATTGATCCTGCTGTCCTGGAAAATGCAAATTTCTTCAGCATCATGTGAGTGTCCTCAAATGGAGAGATTCAGCGGTTGTAATGGTAACATGCAGCGGCAGAAGACGCGCCCCTGATTCAAAAACAGGCAACAGGCCGACAGGACAGATCGTCTGGCGGCGCCGGTGTGAAATTCCAGTAACAGAGTCTTGTGCATGGAAGCCAGTTGCTTTTTTGCGCGATTATTTTTTATAGTTACCACACTATGCCGAGCTTACCTCAAGCGATGCAGGTCGCAGCGCCACAACATACAAATTATAAACGCTGATACACGTTGTTCGCGTGAATGCGTGCACCCTCATTCGGTGCCGCTGGACAGGTGGCGAATCGGTTCGACAAGGCGAGCGATTGTTTGCTTTGTCCGACTGCTTGCGTCGCCTATTTCGGGGTGCGGGACTGATCCATGCGTGTGAATAACCCGACAACATGTGGGATGAAAATTATATTAGTGAATACCAATATTCCTTGATCTGAATCAAGGTCTCGATTTACACAGTCTGCAATAACTACGTTCAAGAAAAAGAGATTACCTCAGCGGGAGGGGAGCCATGAAAAAACAATCAACCTGCCCTGCAGAAGTTCGAGGCCCAGCTTCCGGGGCTGTCCGAATTCATGTAAGCGAGCACGAAAGACACGAACTCAGTGGGGCACGATCAAGGGGCAGAAAAATGAAGCGCACGACACTTTCACTCGTCACGATACTGCAGGCTTTTGTGCTTGCAATGGCTTTCGCCACGACGGCCTACGCCGTGGATGAGCCAGCAACCGGAACCGGCGCACCGAGCGCCGAAGCCGACAAGGCGCCGGCGCCCGAGGCAGTTGTACCAGCGCCCGAGGCAATCGCACCAGCTCCCGAGGAAGCCGCCAAGGCATCGTCCAAGGACATGGTCCTGAGAGGCGACGCGAAATGTACGCGTTGTCACGATGAGGACAACAAGGTGCCGGTACTCCCCATCGGCAAGACCCGCCATGGTGTGATGGCCGACAAGCGTACTCCGACCTGCACCAGCTGCCACGGTGATAGCGATGCCCACACCAAAAAGGTGGAAAACGAGAAGGATCGGCCGAAGCCGGACCGTAGCTATACCCGTCACTCGATGACGCCGATACAGGATCGCAATGACAGCTGTCTTGCCTGCCACCAGGGCGGAAAACGCATTCACTGGTCGCAGAGTGCCCACGCGAACAGCGACGTGGCTTGCGCATCCTGCCACAAGATACACGTAGGCAGCGACGCAGTGCGCAACAAGATAACGCAGAGCGAGGTGTGCTTCACCTGCCACAAGGAGCAGCGTGCCCAGATCAACCGGCCGTCGCGTCATCCGATTCAGGAAGGCAAGGTGGGCTGCTCCGATTGTCACAACCCGCACGGATCCGCCGGCGAGAAGATGTTGGTACGCGATACCGTGAACGACACCTGTTATCAGTGCCACATGGAGAAGCGCGGCCCGTTTGTGCGCACCCACCAGCCGGTGCAGGAGAATTGCGCGATCTGTCACAACCCGCATGGCACGACGACCCCAAATCTACTCAAGGTGCGCCCGCCGTTCCTGTGCCAGGAGTGCCACGAGCCGACCTCGCATCATTCGACCGTTCCGCTGAGCAATGCGGTGGGTGGCGGGGTCCCGGTTACAGGACAGGCCGTGATCATGGCGCGCGGCTGCGTGAACTGCCACACCAATATCCACGGTAGCAACAATGCGGCCGATGGTGCCGGCCGCGGGTTCCGTCGTTAACAACGGCTGTTAATAACAGCTAGAGAGAGGGCGAGATGAAAACGATAATGAAGAAATTTCTCCCGGTGAGCGCATTTACCGCTGCGGTGCTCGCTACGTTTGGTTCCGCTGTCGCTGCCGAAGTCGACGAGGTTACCGCGCTTTCCAGGCCCGAAAGCACGGTCAGTGTGGGGCTCGGAAACGTAACCACGGACAACCAGCGCTTTGGCCAGTACACCGGATTGAACCAGACAGGTAACGGATTAAGCGAGAGAGGCACCTACGGACTGCTCGATGTAGATCTCGTACAGCGTGACGACGCGACGGGAACCTGGCTCACGCTTTCCGGGCGCAACCTGGGCCTCGACGACCGCGAGTTGCGCTTCGAGCATAACCGCCAGGGCGACTGGGGCTACTTCGTCGACTTTAGCCAGACGCCGCGGTTCGACCCGTACACCGTGACGACCCGGCTTACCGGCATCGGCACCACCACGCAGACCGTCACGGGCAGCGCGACGGCGCAGGAATACCACCTTAAAACCCAGCGTGACACAACGAAGCTCGGATTTGACAAGGAACTCTCGTCTAACTTGGGCCTGCAGGTGCGCTTCCGCAACGAGGAGAAGAACGGCGAGCGCCTGTGGGGCCAGGGCACCTTCTCCACCTGGCGGTTCTTGACCGACCCAATCGACCAGACGACGCGGCAGGTCGACGCCACACTCAACTACACGACTGAGGACTTGCAGTTCACGGGTGGTTACTACGGAACGTCGTTCGACAACAGGAATAACCTGCTCAATGTTGTGGGTGCTACGCTCTTCGCTGGCAGCGACATGATGGCCCTGCCGCCGGACAACCAGTCGCACCAGCTCCATCTGGCCGGCGGCTACAACTTCAGCAAAACGACCCGCGCGACCTTCAAGCTCGCCTATGGCAGGATCACGCAGAACGAGACTTTCGCAACAACGCCCACCGTCGGCGCCCCGAGCAGCCTCGATGGCCGCATCGACACGACCCTGATGCAGGCCGGCCTGACCGCGCGCCCGATGCCGAAGCTGTCGCTGCGTGCGGATGTGCGCTACGAGAACCGTGACGACAAGACCCCCGTATTCGTCTACTTTCCGCTCCAGGGAGTGTCCGGGGCGACCACAGACGGCACCAACGAGCCGCGCGACATCAAGACCACTTCGAGCAAGCTCGAGGCAAGTTATCGTCTGCCGATGGACTTCCGCCTGACCGGCGGTGTGGACTACGTGGAGAAGACGCGCAACAGCCCGCCGGTACGCGCGGTCAGCTTCCGCGAAACGACTGACGAGACGTCGTTGCGCGCTGAGTTGCGCCGCTCGATCTCCGAGACCCTGACCGGTGCCCTGTCATACATTCATAGCGCGCGCGGCGGATCCGATTGGCTGTTCAATACCCTCTACATATCTGGCGCTACTTCCAGCAACCAGGTCGCGCCGCTGACCCTAGCCGACCGCGACCGCGACATGATGCGGTTGACGTTGAACTGGATGCCGACCGAGCCCCTGTCGTTCAACTTGCGTCTCGACGCGGCGCGCGACGAGTACAGCGGGCGCGGCATCAGTGTCGTCGACCAGGCGGTGCGCAAGGGTGATGCGCATAACTACTCGCTGGATGCGGCCTACAGCTTCTCCGACAAAGTCCAGGGGACTGCCTGGTACTCGATCAATGATACTAGTTTGGAGAGCCAGCTGTGCCGCGTCGGTGCCGCAGACGCCTGCACACCGGGGACCCAGCAGGTATGGGGATCAGACCTGCGCAACATCGCGGATTCCTTCGGTCTTGGGTTACGCGCCAAGCTCAGCTCGAAGCTCGAACTGAACGCGGATTTGACCGAGTCGAAAATACGCGACGAGATGTTGCTGAGCTCGATTGCCGGGACGGCGGTAAGCCCGATTGACAACATCAACACCAAGGTCACGAGCTTGAAGCTGTCGGCGAAATATGCGCTGCAGCGCAATGCGGGTGTGCGGGTGATGTACATCCACAGTCGTTACCGGACCGACGACTGGACCTGGGCCAACTGGAACTATACCCCTGCTGTTGATGGCGGCACTACCGTCCTGCAGGATCCGAACCAGAAGGTATCGCTCATCGGTGTGTCGTATTACCACAGCTGGTGGTAGCGCAAGTGAATCAGAGTGGATAGTTGATTTTCGCGAACCATGTGTAGAGTAAAAACGGCCATCCACAATGGATCGGCCGTTTTTTGCATTGTTGAGCGGTGGCGGGTGACGTTAACCTGCCGTCTCGGCAGCGTCATGCCGAGAAGTCCGGTTATTTCGGTCTAGGCACACTTTGACACTGAGTGCCGGGTATGTGTTCACGAAGAGCGCGAAGTACCGGGGATCGTCTGGCGCGCCAACCGTGTCAGCCGCCTGCCGCAGTCGCGGACAGGAGTTGTAGATTCAACTTCTCACTCTGATAAGTATTGAAGTCCGGATATTTCTGGAACACCCAGCCTTCGTTCAGCACCTTCGTTTTGTCCACCAGTTGGACAAGTACCGCCGGGTTATCCGGGCTATTTGAAGCGCTGGTCACGGTGCCGGCATCGCTCTGGAAGGACGGCACAAAGGCGACCACTCGCACGAGTAAGCCAGACTGATCTATCCCCGATTCACCGCCGATCGATACTTGCACATTGCGCAGCGGGATGTTCTTCCCGGAATAGGAGAGTTCGACGGTCTTCCATTTCGCTTTCACGTCGGCCGGAATATTGAGTTGCGATTTATTGCCGGATTTCGCGTGCTTGAAGTCGGTGCTGTGTGCGGCATCGGCCGGCCGGTTGGCAGGCATTGTCGGAGCCGTGCCACCGACCACCGAGGCGATCACGATTTCCGCCGGACCGGCCGCGCCGGCTTTGAGCGGTGGGGCGTAACCTTCCAGATCGCCGGCTTTGGGAACGGCATCACCGGACTTCGAGACCCGTGCGCCGATCACCACTTGCGGGAAGCTGGACATTTTCATGTCCGGCACCATGGCCATTGAGTCATCCAGGGTTACGGTGATGGGCAGATCCCTTACCTGTTTGCGCACGATGGCGAGCGGCATTTTCGGACCCTGCGCGGCGCGTGCGAAAATGAACACGGTATCGGTTGGCGACGGCCTGCCGGCAAGTGCCGGGCTGAGGCTGACGGTGACTTTGATTGATTTTGTGGACGGGGCAGAAGGAGCCGTATTGCGCTGGACTGGTCCGGTATTGACCGGAAGCGGCGGATGGTCGCCGGGCAGCGTGGCCACATGGTCAAACGGTATCGGCTCGCCAGATTGTGTCCGGGGCACTTCCTGATCTTTGCATCCGCTGGCGATGGTAACGATGCCAAAGACGAGCAGGGCAATGCACGTTGATGGGAAAGACGGAATCGCTGTCATGAAACAATCTCCGGATTATTGTGTCTGGATAGTGTGTGAAAAGAATGCGGCGGTCGAGTTCTATGGGCGGCTGGCTGAATCATGCCGGTGATCTATATCAATGCCGCATCGCGCAGGCGCACTCTAGCACCCGTGCGTGGGGATAGGAATTACCGTTTAACGCGCCGCGACGGCCGCTTATGTGCGCTACTCATCAATCTGCCTTTAACGCCCTGCTGTTCCTGTGTATATTCTCATCCGTCCATGTCCGCGTTGCGACCCATGAATTTCTGTGTTCCCGGAAAGCCGGATAAAGTTCGCGACCGATGCCGCTAACGACCCATCTTGATATTGTCAGCGCCGAGGCGCTGATCTATTCCGGTCCGGCAACCAAGGTGGTCTTGCCGGCCGAAGACGGGGAGATCTGCGTGCTGGCGCGGCATGCGCCCTTGCTCACGCGCTTGCGCCCGGGCCTGGTGCGCCTGGCGAATGAGTTTGAAATCGAACAGACTTTCTTTATCTCATCCGGTTTCGTTGAAGTACAGCCGCACATTGTTACCGTGTTGGCCGATACGGTAATGCGTACCAGGGACCTCGACGAAGCGGCGGCGCGTACCGCCATAGAACGCACACAGAAGGCCATTGCTGCCCAACCCTCGGCGGCGGATTACGACAAACTGATGGTTGAGCTGAGAATGGAGATGGCGTTGTTGCGCGCCATCGATCAGATGCGCCGCCAGACAAAACGCTAAAAAACAAGGCACGCTAGTGCGTGCCTTGTATGTGTACCGCGGGGACTTAGCTTGGCAGGTTGTTGAAAAACACACCGCAATATCAAACGTCGTCATTCCGGCGGGGGCCTGCCCCGGCAGATTGTAAGCCGGGGCCGGAATCCAGGCTGTCGATGGAACCATTGATTTTAATTCCTGGACACCGGCCTTTGCCGGTGTGACGAACCCTTTTCTCAACAGCGCTGCAAACGCTCTTCACCGCGACGGTTACGGCAACATGGCAGGGTGCGTGAAGACGTAATCATTTGCCTTCACCGGCGTGTGGCAGGCAACGCACTCCTGTGCGAAGCCGGCATCCTTGCCGTACGGCTTCTGGTCCATGCCGGTCCAGCGCGCATAACCCCAGCCGCCAGTCGTGGCGTACTTCTTCGCATCCTTCACCATGAACTCGGCGTGCACGAAGGCATCCGGCACGAATGCGGTCGGCCAGGCAGCGTCGGTTTTTTCCTTCCACACCAGCTTGCCGAGGATCGCGCCATCCGGCCACGGGTTGGTCTTGCCGGCGCGTGCCGCCGCGACCGCGATATCGTTGCCGAGGATGGCGCGCACGTGCTTTTTGTCGCTGCGATACGCCGGCGCGATCAAACGCCAGTCCTTATAAGCCTCGGGAAGGGTGATGCCGTTCGGGGCGGGCGCCACTTTGGAGTCCGCGGCCAGGACGCTGAACGCGGTGACCATGGCCAGCGAGGCAAGAATAACCAACGCAGAATGTTTCATTTTCATTTGTAAAACCTCAGTGTGGGATTGTTTCGTTCGTTAGGTGCAGAGTGGCAGTGAATACCAGAGCTTCGGCATGCAGTTGACGGACATCGGCAAGAGGGCAAATAAGCATTGTTTTTCAATGCGGGTTGGGACATTCCTGCTCCTTGTTGGTATGGGGCAATTCGTGGCAAGGCGTAAGGCTGTAAAAACTGGCCAATATGCCCGGAATATGTGCCAAATCACCCTCGTCAGGGAGGTAAACAGCCGGGATCTGGAAATATTCCCGCGTCGGCAGGAAATATTGCTGGTGCCGATATCCGGTCCACAGCAGGAGTGTTAGCCTATCGCCATGAGCCGGGATTACTTTCACGCCGACATTTCACGGCGTATTTGGGACACCAAATACCGCTTCCGCGAGCTTGGCGAGATTCGCGATCAGGGCGTCGAGGACACGTGGCGGCGCGTGGCGCGCGCGCTGGCGAGTGTGGAGAAATCCGGCCGCGTGGAGTGGGAGCAGCGCTTCTACAACGTCCTCGAAGGTTTCAAGTTCTTGCCCGGCGGCCGTATCCTGGCTGGCGCCGGCACAGGCCACCGCGTCACCCTGTTCAACTGTTTTGTCATGGGCACGATCGAGGATTCGCTCGATTCCATCTTCGACGCGCTCAAAGAAGGCGCGCTGACCATGCAACAGGGCGGCGGCGTGGGTTACGACTTCTCCACCCTGCGCCCGAGCGGCGCGCCGGCGGTGAGCGTCGGCGTCACCGCTTCCGGCCCGGTGTCGTTCATGCAGATCTGGGACGCAATGTGCGCCACCATCCTGTCCACCGGCGCGCGCCGCGGCGCGATGATGGCGACGCTGCGCTGCGATCATCCGGATATCGAGGAATTCATCCGTATCAAGCAGGATGCGGCGAAGCTGCGGCACTTCAATCTGTCGGTGCTGGTGAGCGACGCCTTCATGCAGGCGGTGCACGCCGATGCCGACTGGCCGCTGGTATTTCCGTTGGGTTCGCGCGACATCGCCGCGGCCGGGAATACCGTGGAGCGTGTCTGGTCGGGGTCGAAGGCACCGGTGCGCTGTCGCGTGCTGCGCACGCTGCGCGCGCGCCAGCTCTGGGACCAAATCATGCAGGCAACCTACGAGTACGCCGAGCCGGGCGTGATCTTCGTGGACCGGATCAACGAGCAGAATAATCTCTGGTACGCCGAACAGATCAGCGCCACCAATCCCTGCGGCGAGCTGCCGTTGCCCCCGTACGGCGCCTGCGATCTCGGTTCCATCAACCTCACGCAGTTCGTGCGCGCAGCGTTCAGCGACCAGGCGGCGCTCGATCTGGATGGCATTGCCGACACCGCCGCGGTGGCAGTGCGCATGCTGGACAACGTCGCTGACCTGTCACGTTTTCCATTGGAGAAACAGGAAGAGGCAGCGCACGCTACGCGCCGCGTCGGTCTCGGTATTACAGGATTGGGTGACGCGCTCATCATGCTCGGTATTCCGTACGGCACGCCGGAAGCGGCGCGCGCGGCGGGCGAGGTAATGCAGCGGCTGTGCGAGGCGGCCTATCGGACGTCCATAGAGTTGGCACGCGAGAAGGGCGCCTTCGCACGGCTTGACAAGGAGAAATACCTGCAAGGAAAATTTATCAGCCAGCTTCCGTCGAAAATCCGTGAAGGCATTGCGCGCCACGGCATACGCAACTCCCATCTCACCGCGATTGCGCCCACCGGCACCATTTCGCTGCTGGCCAACAATGTCTCCAGTGGTCTCGAGCCGGTGTACCGTTTCGAGTACAAGCGCCGGGTGCGCGAGGCGGATGGCTGCCTGAGCGAACATGCCGTGAGTGATTACGCTTTCCGCTTGTACCGCGAACGCAACGGCGTGGATGCGCCGCTCACCCCGGCGTTTGTCACCGCCGGCGAGGTCTCACCCTTCATGCATCTCGACATGCAGGCCGCGTTGCAGCCGTGGGTGGACAGCGCCATTTCCAAGACCGTCAACGTGCCGCAGGACTACAGTTTTGAACAGTTTCGTTCGCTCTATGAGTACGCCTATTCAAAGGAGCTGAAGGGCTGTACGACCTTCCGGCCAAACCCGGTGACCGGGCAGGTGCTGGTGGACCTGGATGTGGCAGAGGACCAGAAGGAAAAGGCCTCCGCCATCCATTGCTGCTCCACGGAACGCGAGGCGGATTGAACGCATCGCCCAGGCGACGCCTTCAGTCACACGCGTTATCATTCATCGATGCAAAACACTTTTGGCCGTTGTCTGATGTGGATCGGGTTGCTGCTGCTGGCCGGTTGTGCCACGGTCGGCAACCAGATCCATCCCACCACCTTGTACAAAAATCTGGCGCTTCAGTCAGGGGCGCTGCAACAGCATGGGGTTGCGTTCCTGACGCCATCCACGGTCACTGGTCAGGAACAGGATCAGCAGGCACTGGTCCTCATTTTTGCCGAGCACATGCGGTCTCAGCTGCCGGCGGTGCGTGTCATATCCCTGCCGGAATCGCTGGGGGCCATCAATCGCGCCGGTCTCGCCGCGGAGTATCGCAAGATGGTGGAGGATTACCGCGGGACTGGAATTTTCCCGCGCGAGATAATGACCAAAGTCGGGCAGGCTGTTGGCACGCGTTACCTGGTGCAGCTCAAGCTGGCGGCATTCAGCCAGGACATGCGCGAACGCATCAGTATTGTGGGCATACGCCTGTTTCAGACGCTGCATGCCAATATCCGCCTGTACGTGCAGATCTGGGACGCGGAAACAGGAACGAGCGCGTGGGAAGGCAGCGAGGAGCTGAGCTACGCCTACGACAGCAGCGCGGAAGTGCCGGTCACCTTCCGGCGCGTGGTTGAAGAAGCGGCGCAGCAGCTCATTCAGAACCTGCCATGAACCCGGAGGTCACTATGCTGTTCGCGAACGCGCTGGTTGGACTGGTGGCATTGTTGCATCTGTATTTTCTGGTGCTGGAAATGTTTTTCTGGAACAAGCCACTTGGCCGTCGCATTTTTCGACTAACACCCGAGTTTGCGCAGGCCTCGGCGGCGCTGGCCGCCAACCAGGGCCTGTACAACGGATTCCTGGCGGCCGGTCTGCTCTGGGGCCTCGTTCTCGGTCCGGCGGGACTCAGTATCAAGGTATTTTTTCTCGGCTGCGTCATCGTGGCCGGACTATTCGGAGCGCTCACGGCGAATCGACGAATCCTCTGGGTGCAGGCACTGCCCGGCGCCGTGACACTTGCGTTGGTGTTGCTGACTCCGGCGTGAAGTCTTTATTTCCGGCCGCGCGGGGAACATTCCGCGGTTCGGAATGCTCGAAGGATTGATTGACTTCGTGCGTGGTGGCCGCTTGCCTGTGAGACACGTTCTTTCCGCATACCTGATTTCCGGGTTTCTGACGTTGTGGCTGGTTCTGTTCGCTGCGCCGCCGGCGTTTGCCGGAGCGCCCGTTTCAGACTACTCACCCAGCGCCGCGGTTGTCGCCGAGTTCATTTTCGAACGCGCACCGTTCGCACAAAGCCATGCCTCGACGCTGGCCGCGACCGATGACGGCCTGGTCGCGGCGTGGTTCGGCGGTACGCGCGAACGCAATCCGGATATCGGTATCTGGCTCGCACGCCGGACGTCCACGGGCTGGTCGACACCCAGGGAAGTGGCAAACGGCGTGCAGGAGGACGGCAAACGCTACCCGTGCTGGAATCCGGTGTTGTTTCGGCCGCAGCACGGGCCACTCCTGCTCTTCTATAAGGTCGGCCCAGACCCGAGTCGCTGGTGGGGGATGGTGATGATTTCAGCGGATGACGGCCAAACCTGGAGCGAGCCAGTCCGTCTGCCGGAAGGGATCTTCGGCCCGGTCAAGAACAAGCCGATCCAGCTTGCGGACGGAACCCTGCTCAGCCCGTCCAGTACCGAGCAAGGCAGCTGGCAGGTGCAGCTCGAACGGAGCAGTGATTTCGGACGCAGCTGGAAGCGCGACGGAGTATTTCCCGGCGCTGAAGAATTCGGCGTCATCCAGCCAACGTTGCTGGCGTATCCCTCCGGTCGCATCCAGTTACTGGCACGCAGTCGCCAGGGCAGGGTGGTGGAGAGCTGGTCGGAGAACGGCGGCTTGAACTGGAGCAAGCTCGCGGACAGCAAACTTTCCAACCCGAATAGCGGGATTGATGCCGTGCTGTTGCGCGATGGCCGCGCATTGCTGGTTTACAATCCGACGCGTTTGCGCCGCAGCCCGTTGCGGGTCGCCATCTCCGCCGACGGCGCGCACTGGCGCGATGTGCTCACACTGGAAGATGGTTGGGGCGAGTATTCCTACCCGGCGGTGATTCAGACCGCCGACGGCCTCGTGCATGTCACGTACACCTGGAAACGCGAACGCATCAAGCACGTGGTCATTGATCCCGTGTCCTTCTACTGAGGAGAACAGTAAATAGTGCGCACCGAAGTATCAATTGAGTTCCTTCCCCCTCCGGGAGAAGGACAGGATGAGGGAGATTTTACCGCTATTTTCCCCTCACCCTAACCCTCTCCCGGAGGGAGAGGGGATAACATGTGCACTTAATTTACTGGCCGGATCAGAATCTCTCCCACAGGCGTATTAACCAACACGGGGTATCAGACACTCTCCGCCCACAGGTCGTGATCGCCGGCATCGGTGATGCGCACCCGGGCGAACTCGCCGACTTCCAGCCCGGCGCTGTTCTCGATGATGACGACACCGTCGATCTCCGGCGCGTCGGCATAGCTGCGCGCCAGGGCGGTACCGTCGTCGGTGATCTCATCCACCAGCACGGTCATCTCCTGACCAATGCGGCGCTCCAGCCGCGCGGCGCTGATCTCGGCCTGGGTTTCCATGAAGCGCTCCAGCCGTTCCTGCTTCACGTCCTCCGGCACGGGATCGGGCAGCGCGTTCGCGGCCGCGCCTTCCACGGGTGAGTAGGGGAAACAGCCGACACGATCGAGTTGCGCGGCTTCGAGAAAATCGAGCAGCATCTGGAAATCCTCTTCGGTCTCGCCCGGGAAGCCGACGATGAAAGTGCTGCGGATCACCAGCTCCGGACAGGCCGCGCGCCATGCGCGGATGCGCGCGAGCGTGTCTTCGGCCGCGGCCGGGCGCTTCATGGCCTTGAGAATCTTCGGGCTGGCGTGCTGAAAGGGAATATCGAGATACGGCAGTATCTTGCCGGCCTGCATGAGCGGGATCACGTCGTCGACATGCGGATAGGGATAGACATAGTGCAGTCGCACCCAGATGCCCATGTCGCCAAGGTGCTTGACGAGTTCGAGCATGCGCGTCTTGACCGGCATGCCGCCCCAGAAGTCGGTGCGGTACTTCACGTCCACGCCGTAGGCGCTGGTGTCTTGCGAAATCACCAGCAATTCTTTCACACCGCTGTCCACCAGATGTTCCGCCTCGGTCAGGACTTCGCCGATCGGACGGCTGACCAGGTCGCCGCGCAGCGACGGGATGATGCAGAAGCTGCAGCGGTGGTTGCAGCCCTCGGAAATTTTCAGGTAGGCGTAGTGCGCCGGCGTGAGCTTGATGCCCTGCGCCGGAACGAGATCGATGTACGGATCGTGCGGTTTGGGCAGATGGGTGTGCACCGCCAGCATGACCTCTTCCAGCGCATGCGGGCCGGTCACGGCCAGCACCTGCGGGTGCGCTTGTTTCACGACGTCGCCTTTGGCACCGAGGCAGCCGGTGACAATCACCTTGCCGTTCTCGGCCAGCGCTTCGCCGATGGCATCGAGCGATTCGGTCACCGCGGAATCGATGAACCCGCAGGTGTTCACCACCACCAGATCGGCATTCGCGTAGTCCGGGGAGATGGCATAGCCCTCGGCACGCAGCTGCGTGAGAATGCGCTCGGAATCCACCAGTGCCTTCGGGCAACCGAGGCTGACGAAACCGACTTTAGGGGTATTGGATGTGGACATTCGGAATTAAAACCAGCCGCGCGACGCGCGGCGCAAGAAGTAGTCTGATGATAGTAAGGGTGAAGCGGCTTATCCGCCAGTGAGCAGGGTATTGAGGTTACCCAGGTCCGCCTCGCTCATGGTGCCCGCGACGAACTTCAGGCGCAGGTGGCTCAGCAGGTAGGCGTAGCGTGCCTGGGAGAGATCACGCTGCGTGCGATAGAGATCGCGCTGCGAGTTCAATACGTCTACACCCGTGCGCACCCCTGATTCGTAACCGATCAGCGTGGATTCGAGTGCCTTCTTGCTCGATGCCTGCGCCTGCTCGAGTGCCTGCACGCGGGCAATGCCGCCGGTGATGGCGAGGTAGGATTCGCGGATCTGGCGTGTGACCGTGCGTTTGGCCTGGTCGAGTGCGGCGCGCGCCTGATCGCGTCGCGCTTCGGCCTCGCGTACCCGCGACTGGGTGATCCCGCCGGCATAGAGCGGCACTTGCAACTGCACGCCCACCTGGTTGGTGGTGTATTCGTAGATCGTGGGCGAGAAGATGTTGGCGTTTTTGTTGTAGCCGTGCGAGGCCACGAGATCGAGGGTCGGGTAATGGCCACCGCGATTCTTCTCGACTTCCTCAGCGGTGACTGTGACGGCCCGTTCCTGCGCCAGGATCAGCGGGTTTTTTTCCTGCGCCGTCTTGTTCCAGGACTCCATGTCCTGTGGCTCGGGGTTTTGCAACGGGAGGTTTGGCCTGAGCGTCGCGAGTTTTGCCGGGCTCACGTTCACCAACACCGTCAGTGCCTCGCGCTTCGCCTGCAAATCGTTGTCGGCGCTCACTTCCTGCGCCACGGCCAGGTCATAACGTGCGCGTGCCTCGTGCACGTCCACCACCGTGGCATTGCCCACGGCGAAGTTGCGTTCCGCCAGATGCAGTTGCCCTTCGATTGCCGCCTTCTCGGTGCGGGCAAACGCCAGCGTGTCTTCGGCGGACAGCACATCGAAGTAGGTCTGCACGCTGCGCAGCATCATGTCTCCCCGGGCGATCGCCACTTCCGCCTCGGCCTGAGAGGCGATGGCCTTGCCCTGGGCGTAGGCCGCGAAGTTGGACTTGCGGTAAAGCGGCTGGGTGAGCTGCAGGATGTACGCATCGCTGTCGTAGTCGTTGCTATGCGGCGGTGCGGGCAGCTGCATGTCCTGGCTCACCGAGAAGCGTGCGGCGCTGAATGCCAGCGAGGGCAGCAGCTGGCCTGTGCCCTGCGCGCCGCGTTCCAGATTGGCCTGGTAGTTGGCCTCCGCCTGCACCAGGGTCAGGTCATTCTGTTGCGCGAGGTGGTAAATATCGAGCAGGTTCTCGGCCTGCGTGGCCGATACACTGCTGAGCAAGGCAGCAAACAACAGCTGGCGAGGGCGCGTGTGTGTCATGGCTTTTTCCTCAACCCGGAGAGGCGATTTGCAATGCGCGGTAACAATGGCTGTTTGTTGGTGCGGTGACGTTCGCGCGCCCCTTCGACCAGCGAGTATACCGCTGGTACCACCACCAGCGTGAGCAACGTGGACGACACCATGCCGCCCATCACCACCAGCGCCAGCGGCCGGTTGGACTCGACGCCCGGACCGAGCCCGATGGCGGCCGGCAGCATCGCGCCGATAATGGTGAGCGAGGTGATGAGCACCGGCCGCATGCGATGCGGGCAGGCATCCGACAGCGCGTCGGCGATGCTCATGCCCCTGGCGCGGTAGTGGTTGGTCAGGTCAACCAGCAGAATCGAATTCTTCGCGACCAGACCCATGAGCAGGATCATGCCGATCATCGAGAACAGGTTGAGCGTGTCGTTGAACAGCCACAGCGCCGCCACGCCGCCGATGATGGCGAGCGGCTGGGCGATCATGACCACCAGCGGTTGCAGTAGCGAATTGAACTGGCTGGCGAGCACCATGTAGATCATGATCAGCGCCATGCCAAAGGCAAAGATCACGTAGCCACCGGTCTTGGCGAACTCCTCGGCCTGTCCGGTGAAGGCGATCGAATACCCGGATGGCAGGATCTCGGCAGCAATCTGTTTTACGGCGTCGGTCGCCGCGCCGAGTGGCAAGCCCTCCAGGCTGCCGTAGATGAAGCCGGCATACTGGCGGTTGCGGCGCTTGATTTCGGCCGGTCCGAGGCCCTCCTGGAATTTCACCAGGCTGTCGAGCCGCACCAGGTTGCCGGACTTGTTCTTCACATAGATGCGCCGCAGGCTGTCGGTGTTGACCCGCTGGCTTGGCTCGAGCTGCAGGCGGATATGATAGCGCTGGTTGTGTTCCTTGAAGTCGGCGATATCGACGCCGCCGGTCATGAGGCTCAGGGTCTGGGCGACGTCGGACGCGGTGACGCCGAGCTGCGCGGCGCGCTCGCGGTCGAGGATGACGCGCACCTGCGGCAGATCGAGTTTCAACTCCTTGTCGAGCTTGACGATGCCCTGCACCTGACCGAGACGTTCGGCCATCTGGTTGGAGAGCGCGTCGAGCTTCGCCAAGTCGCTGCCGAGGATGGCAAACTGCAACGGCTCGCCACGCATGCCGCCGATCGGCGAGATCAGTGTCGGTGCAGCGACGACGCCGGGTACTGCGCCGAGATCGCGGCGCAACACTTTCATGACTTCGGATTGGGCGAGCTCGCGGTCCTTGCGGTCGACCAGCCGCACGAACACGCTGCCACTGTTGACCTGCCCGATCTCGCCGAGGCCGACGGCCGAGAAGGTGCTATAGACCTCGGGCCGCGCGTGCAGGATCGCCTCGATCTCGGTCAGGCGCGTGGCGGTATAGGCGAGGTTCGAGCCGAGGGGCGTGCGCACGCTCACTACGAATCGTGCCTCGTCTTCTTCCGGAATGAAAGTCTTGCCAACTTTGATAAAGAAGAACGCGCTCGAGGCGACAATCACAAAGGCAATACCCACCACCACCCAGCGATGCGCCAGGCTCACGCCCAGCAACCGGCGGTATGCGGATTCGAGCGCGACAAAAGCGCCCTCCAGTATCCGGTAGATACGGCCATGGGTCTTGGGCAGGTCCAGATAGCGGGCGCACAGCATCGGCGTGAGCGTGAGCGATACCCACAGTGAGGCCAGCACGCCGATGACGACCACCAGCGCGAACGAGCCAAGGAAGCGGCCCATGATGCCACTGATGAAGGCCACTGGCAGGAAGATGGACACCAGCGTGAGGGTGGAGGCGAGCACCGCGAACACCATCTGGTTAGCGCCGTTCACCGCCGCCGCCGCGCGGTCTTCGTGGTCCTCCTCGCGGTGACGGAAAATGTTTTCCAGCACCACGATCGCGTCATCCACCACCACGCCGATCAGCAGCAGCAGGCCGAGCAGGGTGATCTTGTTGAGCGTATAACCGGCGAAGTACATGACCGCGAAGGTCGCCATCAGCGACACCGGGATGGCAGTGGCGATGATCAGCGTCGAGCGGCCGCTTTTCAGGAACAGGAACACCATGGCGGCGGCGAGCAGGGTGCCGATGATCAGGTGTTCGTTGAGTGCCGCGATCGACTGGCGAATGCTGATCGAGTCATCCGAGGAGTAGCTGAGTTCCAGCCCCGCCGGCAGCGTGTCGCGCAGTTCCTTCTCGACGCGCGCCTTGGCGGCATCCACGACTGCCACCACGTTCGCGCCGCTGGCCTTGACGATGCCAAGGCCGACGGCCGGTTGTCCTTTATAGCGCGCCAGTTTGCGTGCATCTTCGAGTCCATCTTCGATGCGGGCGATGTCCTGCAGGTAAACCGGCGCGCCCTGCCGGTAGGCCACCACCATGCGACGCATGTCGGTGAGCTTGTCGAACTCGGCGTCGAATTTGATCAGCCATTCGCGGCTGTTGCTGCCGAGGAAACCGGCCGGCAGAATCAGATGTTCCTTGCCGAAGGTATTGGCGACATCCACCGGCGACAGGTTGTAGGCCTGCAGGCGGTCGGCGTTGAGCCACACGCGGATGGTGCGCTTGATCTGGCCGCCGATCAGCACTTCGCCCACGCCGTTCACGGTTTCGAGCCGCGGCTTGATGACTTCGTCGGCGTAGGTGTTGAGTTCCTGCAGGGTACGGTTGCCCTGCAACACCACCCACAGCACCGCGCTGGCGCCGACCTCTACCTTGCGCGACACCGGCGGATCGGCATCCTTGGGCAGTTTTTTCACTACCGCGTCGACCTTGGCCTTGACCTCCTGATAGGCGAGGTCCACGTTTTTCTCCAGCTCGAATTCGATGCCGATCACCGAGGCGCCAATCGAGGAGCTGGAGGTGATGGATTTCACGCCCGGCACCTGGTTGACCGCTTCCTCAAGAATATCGGTGATGTTCTTGTCGATGATCTCGGGATCGGCGCCCTGCATGGTGGTGACCACCGTGACCACCGGGAACTCGACTTTCGGAAATTTATCGATGCCGAGGCGTGACAGGCCGATGATGCCGAACAGCACCAGCACCAGACTCACCATCAAGGTGAAGATATGGCGCTGGATGGAGAAGGACGGCAGGCTCATGGCTTGGCCGTCCCGGTGGCCGCGGCTTCGCGCAGTTTGACCCTGGCGCCATCGGTCAGCATGCCGGCGCCATCCACGACCACGGTCTCGCCAGCCTTGAGGCCCGCGAGTATTTCGACCTCACCATTGCGCAGCAGGCCGGTCTGCACGGCGCGTTCTTTCACGGTGTCGCCTTCCTGCACATAGACCACGCTGCCGGCCGGGCGCAATACCGCGGATTGTTCCGGGATGACAATCGCGCCACGGCGTACATTGACGATAACCTCACCACGCACGCTGCCGATTGAATACCAGGCATGGCCAGCGGGCAGTTCGGCGATCACCTCCATGGTCTGGGTGCTGCTGTTGAGCGCCGGACGGATTTCCTTCACCTGCGCCGCCGCCGCTTTGCTGGCGTCGTCGAAGCTGGTAAGGCGCACGCTCTGGCCAATACGCAACTGGCGCGCCACGTGCTCCGGGAAAGGCAGGCGGATGGTGAACGTGCCGCGGCTCACGCTGTTCGGGTCAAGCGCCTGCGCGACGCTGAGCGATGTAGCGCTGCCGACAGCCGACTCGGCAACTGGCAGATCTTTTTTCACCGCAACGGCAGTGGTGACATTGACAAACTTCTCGATTGGCTTGTCGATTTCTTTCTTGCCGCAGCCGGTTGCGACCACGGCAAGGACCGCGAGCAGCACCAGCTTCGCGATTCCAGAGACCATATTAAAAACCCCCTCTCCCTTGAGGGAGAGGGCAGGGGAGAGGGTGGCAGGGTAGCAACGCGGCGACGTCTCGCCCCTCACCCTGCCCTCTCCCCGAAGGGGAGAGGGATTTTTAAGATAGATTCTGTTCATGTCCGGTTCCTGTTTTTTGTTGTTGCTGAGTGTGGTGGCAGGATGCCGTGCAGCAGAATATCTGCCAGCATCGAGCTGTAGTGCTTGGTGTTTTGTGTGAATGCCACGTCGGGAAAGTTGCGCAAGACCTCGCGCGACTCGAAGAAAAACACGTTCGCACCAATCAGCATGGTCGCAACCATGGCCGGGTCGACGTCGGCGCGCAGCTCGCCCGCTTGCTGACCGGCGCGCAGGATGGCGACGAAGCGTGAGAATTTGTCGCCATAGACTGTTTTCGCAAGTTCCTGACCGAGACGCGGGTTGTCACTCAGCAGTTCGCGCAGCATGAGACGCGTCACCTGGCCGTGTTCCAGCAGGTTTTCCAGGTGAGCGTGCGCGAAGTGCGGCAGGCGCTCTGTCAGGGGGGCCTCGTTCCTGCTCAGGTCATCGAGGTGTTGCTCCGAGGCCCGGCAGGCGTTGCGCAGCACCGCGACGTAGAGTTCGTTCTTGGAAGTGAAGTGGTGAAAGACATTCGCCTTGCTGACGCCGGCGGCTTCGCCAATGGCGCTCATGGAGACGGCATCGAAACCGTGTTCGGCGAACAGCGATTCTGCCGCCGCCAATATGCGTTCGACAGTGTCGACAGGCTGGCGAGAGAGCTGGGGCATGGCCATGTGATTGCGAATGTCCTTGGAAACGCGGATTAAAACACTGACCGATCGGTCAGTCAATCAATGGTCCAACAATTGCAAGGATATGGGCTACCTTTAGAAGTACCCCGAAAAGCGTGCGGAAGTGCTGTTTTCAGCCAGGCTACGTGGCGAAGTGGCCGTGTTGCACACAACCCAAAGAAAGCATAGAGAGCCGAACCTGATCCTCGTATGAAGGCCGCACTCAAAGCGAGCGAAGTGCACACGTCAACGCACGCCCCGTCCATGATTCAGCTCGGACAGCGTGTGCTGGTGCTGGTCGGCCTGACAGCGCTGAGTCTGCTGCTGATCTGGCTGTGGCTGTCGTGGCAGGGCATCAAGCAGGCGCAGACACAGCGCATGCGCATGGCCTCAAGCCTGCTCGCCGCGCAAACGGAAGGCTATCTTGAGACCGTTGCAGACCGCATGAAATATATGGCCCGTGAACTCAGAAGGGCCGATGCGTTGGAGCGGCCGTCCGACGCTCTGGTGCAGCTCCGGCGGTTCAAGGCCGAGAATCCCAACCTGGCCGGCGCCACGCTGATTCTCCCGAACGGCCAGATTTTCGCCTCCACGGCGCAGGAGACCAGCAAGCCGCTGCCAAACGTGCTGGTGGACCCGGAATGGCGCGAGGATTTTCTGAATAGCCTCACTGAGCAGGGATTGAGCGTCAACCGCCCACAACTGAGTTATCTCATCAAGCAGTGGATTCTTCCCCTGCGCTATACCATGCGCGATGACAACGGCCAGGCAACGCATGTGCTGCAGACCAGTATTTTGCTGGAAGACCAGCAGCTGCTCTGGCGGAGCATGGAGTTGCCGCCAGGCATCGCCATCGGCCTTCTGCGTGAGGATGGATACTTGATCAGCCGCTGGCCGAATGACCCGAGCGGGAGCGTCTACCGCAAGAAGCTTCTGGACGGGGCTCTGTATAAGGATACCCGCGAGTCACCGGACGGAGTCTATGAAGGTGTTGTATCCGCCGATGGCGTGTACCGCTTGGGGGCGTATCAGCGTCTTGCGCAGCATCCACTGTATTTGTTCATGTCCTTGCCGCGCGTGAACATTATCCAGATGTGGTGGCAGATGGTGCAGCTGCCGGTGTATATCCTGATTGTCATGATGCTGGCCAGTGCCATCAGTTATGCGCTGATCGCGCGTGGGTACATTCGACGCATGCGGGCGATAGAGGATCGCATGCGCGATGTGGCCGCGCCGGGAAATCTGCCCAGCAGCGGCGTGCGTGAGATCGATCAGCTGGTCTCCGCGCTGGCGGATACACAGGAACAGTTGCGCCTCGCGGCCCTGAATCGCGAAAGGCTCTTGCTGACGGCGGCCGACGCTGGCACCTACATGGTGCGTGAACGGGATGGAGTGGTGCTCGCCGCCGATGCGACCTTCTTGCTGATGCTCGGGCGTCACGAATCCGAGGTCGTGGGGCTAGCGTGGAATGAGCTGTTTTCAATGCCGATCACGTCCGGTGCGGCAACGGATGAAGAACCGGCGATATTGGCGCGACGCACCCTGAGCGTGTCCGTGCCGAGCGGAGACAGGCCGCGCTGGATATCGGTCGCCGAGTATCGAGACACGAGCGCCGACGGTGAATGGGTGCACTACGGGCTGGCGATCGATGTCAGTGATCGCGAATACCTTCTGAGCCAGGTCAATGTCCAGTCGCAACGCCTGCAGGCCCTGTGGCAGCTGGCAACAACCCGCGACAAGTCCGATGACGAGAAAATGCAACTCATGCTGCGCATGGCGCTGGGCACATTGCACATGGACACAGTGCTGGTGATTGAGTTGCGTGGGGACAAGATGGTGGTGCGTACGGAAACCGATGATCTTCACCGGTTTCACATTGGCCAGGAGTTTTCGCTCACGGATGTTCTCTGCAGACAGGTTGCTCTTGTTATTCCCGACCTGCGCGCCGATCCGGATTTGTATCGCCATCCGATGTCGGTGGAGTTTGGATTGCGTGCCTTTGCCAGCGCGCCGATCTGGGCGGGCCCCGTGTTCTACGGGACAATGGTATTCATGCGGCGCGCGCCGCTGGACGAGAATTTCAGCGCTGACGATCGTGCTTTCATGGAACTGCTCGCTGCCTGGGTTGGACAAATCCTGCTCGAGCGTCAGCAGCACGACGAGTTGGAGAGCATGGCCATGACCGATGCGCTCACCAGACTCACCAACCGGCGTGCGGCCGAAGCCCGGTTTATAGAGGAGTTTGCGCGCGCCCGGCGCGCCGGCGATATTTTTTCGATCGCAGTCTGCGATCTGGATCGCTTCAAGCTGGTTAACGATCACTATGGCCACGATACCGGCGACGAAGTGTTGCTGCATGTCGCCGGCATCATGAAGGCCGAGCTGCGCGAGGGTGACTGGGTGGCGCGCTGGGGCGGCGAGGAATTCATCATTTTCCTGCATCAGTCCGACGCGGCGGTGGCGCATGTTGCCATGGAGCGCCTGCGCCTGGCGATCAAGGGGAATCCGGTATCGACCTCGCACGGGCCGCTCGACGTCACCACCAGTATTGGCATCGGCACCTTCCGGGGCGAAGGTGACCTGGCCTCCGTCCTGTCCGAGGCCGACGGCTGCCTGTATGAGGCCAAGCATGCCGGGCGCGATCAGGTGGTAGTGAGCGCGTCCACCCGGCGTGGCACCTTGTGGAAGGCGGGCATGTTGCAGCACGCCTTGCTGGAGAATCGTCTGGTACCGGCCTATCAGGTAATGGTGGATCTGCGCACCAATGAGGCAGTGGCGGATGAAGCCTTGGCGCGGCTCATCGAGCCGGATGGCCGTATCCTGCCCGCCGGCGAATTCATTGAAGCGGCCGAAGGCATCAACCTCATCCACGTTGTGGACGAAGTCATCGTCCGTCAGTCCATACAACGTTGCGCTGTGAACGCCAGGGACGGCAAGGAACACCCGGGTTTTGCGCACTTCGTTAATCTTTCGCCGCAATTTCTGGCGCGTCGCGAGCTGGTCGAAGCGATGTTGCAACAGGTCTCGGAGCAGTGCATGGACTGCGGCACGGCCACGGGCCCGGTAAAGTCGATAGTCCTGGAAATCACCGAGCGCCAGTTGATCGGTAACTTTGACGACCTGATAAAGGATCTGCAGCCGCTGCTCGATTTTGGTTTTCGCCTGGCGCTGGATGACTTCGGCAGCGGCTACTCGTCGTTCCTGTATCTCGCCAGTCTGCCGGTCAGTTTCCTCAAGATCGAGGGCTGGATGGTGCAGAACATGCGCAGCAATCCCAAGGTGCTGGGCATGGTGAAGAGCATTATCGCGCTGGCCCGCGACCAGGGTCTTACCACCATCGCCGAATGCGTGGAAGACGCAGCGACTGCCGAGTTGCTGCGCGATCTCGGCGCCGATTGGGGGCAGGGCTGGTTTTTTGGCCGCCCGGAATGCGAGATCGATCCGCTGCAGGTTATCAAGGTGGCGCGCACCGGCGCCTATTCCGAGACGTGTGTTTACACCAGATAACGGCCGCTGCTCGCTACCACAATCAGCGTCAGCCCCAGAATCAGATTTAGACCGATCAGCTTGCGGATCAGTGCAAGACGTTTGCTGGCATCGGCAAAATCACCAGCCGCGACCGCCTGCTTGAGGCGCCGGTAGGGTGCGAAGAACACATGCAGAAATATGAGCATCATCAGGATGCCGATGCCCTGCATGACGTGAATATAGAGCGCCAGGCTGCCGAAGCCGCCAAACACATTCAGGATCATCCAGTAGCCCGTAACCGGCAGCAGAATCACCGCGGCCCATACCCAGGGAAAGAACCGTGCAAAGGTCTGCGACCAGAGCGGCAGGCGCAGCGGCGGCTCCAACAGCGTGGCCGCCACCGGGCGCAGCGCCATGTAGGCAAAAAACATTCCGCCGACCCAGACGACGACGGCCAGCAGGTGCAGGGTGATGGCGATAAACATGACGGCCTCTTTCGGTTGGGAACGCGGGCAATTTACCGCATGTCTTCGGCGGTCGGCAAACTACGTGTGGCTGGCATCACCCGCCCCGCTGCCGCCTGTTCCTGGATGAGGCTGCTGAACGTCTTCAGTTCATCCGCATTCAGGTCGGAGATCGCCCAGTAGCGCATCGTGTTGTCGGACCAGTAAAACACCTGGTATCCCTGGCGCGTCAGGGCGTGTCGTGCGGCGTCTGGTCGGTCCGCGGCCGGCCAGACATAGAGCTGGATCAGGTGCTGACGGTGGCGATACACGAGCGCCGCCACCGGGCGGTTGGCCAGGTAATCCAGCCGTCCGCCCACCAGCGGAAAGCCCTGGGTGGTGAGATCCAGCACCGGCGGCGCGAAATCCAGTTTGCCATTGAACCAGGGCTTCACGGTGTGCGAATCCGATGAAGAAACATCGGTGAGCCGTCCGGCCACCATTTGCGCACGCACGTGGCTCGCGATCACTTCCCGGGTCAGCAGCTCATCCGGCGAGGGACCGGCCAACCAATAGGTGATGCCCGATCCGACGAAGGCGGCAATGGCTACGGATGCCGCCAGGCTCAGCCAGCGCGGAGCCTGGCGCCGTTTTGTGCCAGACGTAGCATCGATCTTGTCCAGCGCGGACTGGATGCCGGCTGCCAAAGCGGGACGCGCCCGGTGGTAGCGGGCCTCGGCACCGAGCGCCGCGCTCAAGGCCTGTTGCCGCTGGCTGATCGCGAAACACGCCGGGCAGTCGGCGAGATGTTGTTCGACCGCGAGCTGGGTCGTCAGATCCAGCTCGCGGTCGAGATAGCCATCCATCAGGGAAAGAACGCGCTGGCAATCCACGTCAAGCCTCCTGCACGTTGTTGGCGGCGAATTGCTGCTGTAACAGAGCGCGGCCGCGCGCGAGGCGCGACATCACGGTGCCGATGGGAACCTCCATGACGGTGCTGATTTCCTTGTAAGACAGGCCTTCCAGTTCACGCAGGATCAGTGTCTCACGGAATTCCAGCGGCAATTCCTCAAGACACCGGTGCAGCAAGCGTCGATCTGCATCCTGAAGAAACAAGGCTTCCGGGTTGGCGGAAAATGGATCATGTCCATCGACCGGATCGCTATTGTTCGAGCTGTGTTGCTGCTCATCAAATGGCATGGTCGATTTCTCCGCACGGTGTTGCTTCAGCCAGGTGTAGCACGCATGTCGCACAATGGTCAGCAACCAGGTCTTGGCGTTGCCACCGTGAAAACTGTCGAAGAACCGGTAGGCCCGCACACAGGCCTCCTGCGTGACATCGTCGGCATCGGCATCGTTGCGCAGCAGCCAGCGCGCCAGATTGTAGGCGGCGTCCAGGTGCGGCAGCACGGTGTGCTCAAATTGCGCGCGCTTGCTCGGATGGTGCAAACGGTTCCCCTTCTGGTTCGATACAGAACACAGTTAAGACTCCTCTCGCTCCGGGTTTATTCCCGTGTTCGCTGTGATATCCCGGCGGGAATATTCAGCGAGGCGACGTGGTTCTGCATGACGCAGGTCCCATCATCACCGCTCACACAGGAGGAGTCCATGGATAACAAGATCGACAGACGTCAATTTCTCAAACTGACCGGTCTCGGCGGCGTGGTGTTCGCCTCGGGGTTGAGCGGCTGGGCGAACGCGGCTAAAAAGTCCGGGCAGGACGAATTCTATTTCGTACAGCTTTCCGACACCCACTGGGGATTCAATGGCCCCAAGGTCAATCCCGATGCCGCGAACACGTTGAAAAAGGCCGTGGCGGCGGTGAACGCGCTGGAGCAGGCGCCGGATTTTGTCGTGTTCACCGGCGACCTGACCCACACGACCGACGACCCCAAGCTGCGGCGCGCGCGCATGGCCGAGTTCCGCGACATCGTCAGTGCGCTGAAGATTAAAGAAGTCCGGTTCATGCCCGGAGAGCACGATGCCTCGCTCGATCGCGGCGAGGCCTACCAGGAATTTTTCGGCAAACTGAATTACACCTTCGACCACAAGGGCGTGCATTTCATCGTGCTTGATAACGTCTCCGACCCGGGCGCGAGCCTCGGCGAGGCGCAGCTCGCGTGGTTAAAGCAGGACCTGAAACAGATGCGCCGCGACGCACCGATTGTGGTGCTGACCCACCGCCCGCTGTTCGACCTGTACCCGCAATGGGACTGGGCGACGCGCGACGGCGCGGCGGCGATTGCGCTGCTCATGCCGTATAAAAACGTAACGGTGTTCTACGGCCATATCCACCAGGAACATCATCATCAAACCGGCCACATCACTCACCATGCCGCGCAATCCCTGATCTTCCCGTTGCCGGTAGCGGGGTCGGTGCCGAAGCGCGCCCCCTTGCCATGGGATCCGGAGCAACCGTACAAAGGTATCGGTTTCCGTTCTGTCGAGGCCGACGTCAAAGACGCCTATTACAAGATTGCGGAACTGCCATTGGCAAAGGGCTAGGCCCATGCGTCATGGCGTTCTGCGATTCTTGGTCCACATGACAGTGTTGGTCGGCGTCGTTGCCATCACTGCCAGTAATGTGGTGGCGGCCGATGAAGCGGTGATCCAGATCACGGCGAAGAAATTCGAATACAGCCTGCGCACGCTCACACTTAAAAGAGGCGTGCCGGTGGTGATCGAGCTAACGGCCCTGGACCGGGTGCACGGCTTCAACCTGCCGGACTTCGGGGTGCGGACCGATGTAGTGCCCGGCAAGGTTACGCGCATCCGTTTCACACCCGACAAAACCGGCGAGTTTGTTTTTTTCTGCGACCTGTTCTGCGGCGATGGCCACGAAGAGATGTCCGGTACACTGACCGTCAAGGACTAACACATTCACATTGGAGAAAATGTATGCGCAAGTTACCCGCACTATGGCTGTTGACCGGCTTGTTGGCCGGATTGTTTCTGGCCGGTTGCCAAACCCTTTCTCCGGACAGCCCTCAGGAGAAAGTGGTCTACCACGTGAACGACAGTGACAGCGCCACGGCGGCACTGCGCAACGTCGGCAACCACCTGGACGCCACTGATGGCAAGGCAAGGATCGTGGTCGTCACCCACGCCAAGGGCATCGATTTCCTGCTGGACGGGGCGCAGGACAAGAACGGCAATCCCTACAGCATCCCGGTCGACAAGCTGAAGGCGCGCGGTGTCGACTTCCGGGTGTGTGCGATCACGCTCAAAACCCGCAATATCGATCCCAAGACGGTGATCCCGGAGGCACAGATTGTGCCATCGGGCGTGGCGGAAATCGGAAAACTGCAGACGCGTGAGGGCTTCGTCTATCTCAAACCTTGAGTGCCCGCCGCGAAGATGTGCGCGGGATGGGCGGCGTGAGGTTCTCGCCGCCCAGGCTCTCGACAATCGGGCAGGCGGCTTCACGCCCGGCACGGCAAGACTGAATCAGGCGCGCCAGCGTGCGCCGCATGGCTTGCAGGTCGTGCAGGCGTTTTTCGATGTCTGCGAGCCGGGCCTCGGCCAGTACACGCGTCTCGGCGCAGGCGCCTGTGCCGAGTTCGAGGAGGTCGGTGATCTCGCGCAGACTGAAGCCGAGCTGCTGAGCGCGCTTGATGAAGCGCAGCTGCGCAAGTGTGGCCGCATCGTAGCGGCGCACGCCGCCCAGTGGTTTGCGCGGCGTGCCAATCAATCCGCGGCGCTGGTAGTAACGGATGGTCTCGATGTTCACGCCCGCGTTGCGCGCGAGGACGCCGATGGTCATTTCCTTCATGCCGCATCTCCAGGTGGAGGGTAGAACACCGGCGCGAACCCACCGCCGGGGGTGCGAAAATTCGTGGCCTGTCCCTGGTAAAGACGCGCGGCCAGCAGCTGGACCTTGCCGGCGTACACGAAGCAGCGCACGTCGTATTTGAGCGAGGTCGATTCGGCCGTCACCTGCACCTGACGTTCGCCGGGTGGCACCAGCTCCTGCGCGACGTAGTCACCGGCCAGAATTTCCTCCCACACGCGGCGCGTGAGTTTGTCGCCACGGTACACCGCTTTGCTGCCGAAGCCACCGGCCGGCTTGAAGAACAGCCGCTTGCGTTCCGCCCACAGTGTGTCGGCGTGTATACGCTCAACCAGCCGCGTGTGCGCGATGCCGCTCATCAGGGTTTCGATAGCTGCCGGTTGAATGCCGGTGTTGCGCAGCCAGTCCGGGTCGGTGAGCGTGATCAGGTTGCGCTTGTCGGCATACAACGCATGGGCGCGCGGATGCGGGGTGATCAGCGCCAGGTCGTCGCGCCAGGCGGTGCGCAAGGCGGCATGCGCGGGCTCGTCGAGGGCAAAATCGGTGAGGCGGTTGTAGACGAGATCCACCGGCCCGTCCGCATGCACAAGCCGGCCGTCGCGAATTTCAAGCTCCGCGGGGTCGGCGATCAGCGCATTGATGCCGTGGCGACGGAACAAGGCCTGAAACAAAACGAATTCCGGATAAAGGTATTGGGTGGCCGGTGCATCGTCCACGATGGCGATGCGAGTGAGCGGTGCCGTGCCGCGCGCCGCGCGCCATTCGTGGCGAAACATGGCGACGAATTCTTCTTCGAGCGTGGCGAGCGCCACCGGCCCGGTGGTGAGGCCGTGCATTTCCGGGCAACAGGCCTTCTGCGCGCGTGCCAAGTAAGCGTTGAGGAGCGCGCCACCGGCATTGGTGTTGATTTCGATCAGGCGCGGACCATGTTCGCCGAGATGGAAGTCGAAACCGAGAAACACACCCGGGGTGTGCGGGTCGCGCGCCGCCGTGGCTGATGCGCGGGCAAGCGCGGCGGCGCGGTACGTGGGCGTGGCAACAACTGCTTCGACCGCTTCGATCACGGCGCGCATCGTGAGCACCTGCTGCGGCGTAATGAACACCGCTGTCGCGGAGAACAGATGCGGGCGCGTTTCACGGATCGAACGGTAGAGGTCGTTGTCGCCGAGCGCCGCAGCCAGTTCGCGTTCCAGCGCCGCCGGGTTGATGGTGGTGCACAGGCACTCACGGTTGAGTGTCGCGGCGCTGCTGACCGGGGCCGTGTCGGTCATAGGATCACGTGGCCGGCATGTTCTGCGAGCAGCGCCGTCTGGAAACGAAAGAACGCGTTGCCGATGGCCGCGGCCTGCGGCAGGGTGAAATGCTCGCCGCTTTCCGGCTGCGGGCACGCGCGGCACAGGAAGCGGATGTTGCGGCACGGGCCCTGGCTGCAAGAGGCGTGTGTGCTTACCGTGTGTTGCCAAACGACGCGCGCCAGATCGGCCTGATCGTGGTCGAGGCCGCCGTTCTCCTCGACGTGCAAGATGATGGTGGTGCCACAAAGTGTGCACGCGGCATCGATGCGGGCAGCTGCGCGCGCCAGGCGCGCGATGGCGAGCGCATCGATTGCACACATGGCATGGACCGGGCCGCCGGGCAGGGACACGCGGATACCGGTGTCGCTGGTGCTGAACGGATAGCAACCAAGCCCTTGCTCCTCCCGCACCACCGCGTCCAGTTTCACCAACGCAACGAGCATTTCGGCGTCGAAGGCCGACACCGCAGGTGGTGTGGCGCACCGCCAGTGTGCCAGCAGCTGTGCATAGGCGGCGCGCACCCGCTCCGGTGCGGCGTGCAGGCGTTGTTCGAGCGGAAACTGCGCGCGCAAACGCGCGAGCCCTTCCAGAACCGCGGCTTTCGGGTTATGCCGGGCTTGTGAGTCAGGAAGGGTCATGCCCAGATTCGCAAAGATGGACTGCTGCAAGTGTGCGGGACGAAGCGTGTCCGCGCAATACATGGCCGCTGCAGGTGGAAGCCCGGAAAGCAGCATGATCGCAAGAGATGCGGCACAAACCGGGCGTTGCTCGCCGGGTCTGGCGCGGGTGTAAACTGGATATTCAATCGGAGGTTTTGTACATGCTGGTTCGCGCCCCCATCGGTCTTGTCTTCACTCTCGCACTCATGTCTGGCACCGCGCAGGCGGCGCCGGTGCTGGTCGACAGCGCCTGGCTGGAAGAGCATGTCCAGGACAGTCAGCTGGTCATTGTCGACATGACCGACGACGATCTGCAGTACACGCGTTTCCATTTGCCCGGTGCGGTGCGCCTTGCGTATCACGAATTGCTGCAGCCGCGCGGTCCCGGCAAGCCGGCGGCGCGGCTTGATGATGCGCAGTTTGCCGCGCTGCTCGGGCGCCTCGGCATCGCGCGCAACACGCACGTGGTGATCTACGACGACATGGGCGGCCTCAACGCCGGGCGCCTGTTCCTGGAGCTGGAACGCATCCGCCACCCCGAGGTATCGGTACTGGATGGCGGGCTGGTGAAGTGGGTGCTGAACGGCAAGCGCGTCGACAATATTCCACACCTGCGCAAGCCGGTGAATTATCAGTCCGGCGCGGAACGGCGTGCCAACCTCGCTACCCTCGCGGAGGTGCGGCGCGCCTCCGGGCAGGACGCGCCGGTGTTGCTCGATGTGCGATCGCGCGATGAATACACCGGTAATCCGAAAGAGGCGCGCAGCGGCCACATTCCCGGCGCGCAGTGGTGGTCCTGGGAGCAGTCCATCAACATGCAAAGCGGTTTTGTCTTCCAGGACGCGGACCAGCTGGCGGCGAGCCTCGACCGGTTCGGCCTCAAGGACAAACAGGCGCCGGTGGTCCTGTACTGCCAGTCCGGTCACCGCGCCAGTCAGAGCTATCTCACCCTGCGGCGTCTCGGGTTCGACAATGTGCGCGTGCACACCGGGTCGATGCTGGAATATCTTGTAGACAAGGCGGCACCCCTGACGCGCGGTCTGATGCCGTAGTCTAGTATCGATAGGGCAGTGGTTGTTGTTGTGCCGATGGGGGTATAAACGCATTAGCAGTAACTTATATACCATTCAAATATGCTGATTGGCCGCTGAATGCACAGAGCGGGTATCGTTGGCCACTACCATCGTCAGGTTCCGCCATGCCACAGCCCAGCGTTGAGAAATCCGGCCGCATCGAGGTCAAAAACACCACCTGCTACATGTGCGCCTGCCGCTGCGGCATCCGCGTGCATTTGCGCGACGGCGAGATCCGCTACATCGAGGGCAATCCGGAACATCCTCTCAACCAGGGCGTGATCTGCGCCAAGGGCGCGTCCGGCATCATGAAGCAGTATTCGCCGGGGCGGCTCACCAAGCCGTTGCGGCGCAAGCCGGGCAGCGATCGTGGCGCCAATGACTTTGAAGAAATCAGCTGGGATGAAGCGTTCGCCATCCTGGAAGAACGCCTGAAAAAAATCCGCGCCACCGACCCGAAGAAGTTTGCGTTGTTCACCGGCCGCGACCAGATGCAGGCGCTCACCGGCTTGTTCGCCAAACAGTTCGGCACACCCAACTATGCGGCGCACGGCGGTTTCTGCTCGGTGAACATGGCGGCCGGCATGATCTACACCATCGGCGGTTCGTTCTGGGAATTCGGCGGGCCGGACCTGGATCGCTCCAAGTTGTTCGTGATGATCGGCACCGCCGA
>Ga0315281_10000499_pt1 | contig 54493 bp, 56 predicted proteins | sample YL17G07_0_MG_FD_204540 | JGI IMG/M metagenome (GOLD analysis project Ga0315281, IMG submission 204540) | Sediment microbial communities from Yellowstone Lake, YNP, Wyoming, USA - YL17G07_0 | ecosystem: Environmental > Aquatic > Freshwater > Lake > Sediment | place: USA: Wyoming | collected...
GACGGCGGGCGACGACCGTGATCTAGATCACGCGCTAGTGAAGTTCACCCGCGTGTCCCTCGGCTTGCTGTCTCGCCGGGTCTCACTCGAACCACACCGTTCCGGGCGCGATTTGTCGTGTGGTAGCCGGTAAGGACGAGGATCGCGTCGCGCCCGGAGATGCAACGTGAAGCGTCGGCAACGGCGGCCACCTCCCGATTCAGCCTGTCCGGTAACCACCGAGGGGAGCGAGCTTTGCCGAGCGGGTGGAGGCGCGTGACAGTCTCATGGTTGCTTGCAGGATCCGTTGACTTCGTCTTCGGTGAGCCGTTGCAGGAGGACGAGCTGGTAGTTCCCCATGAGCGCGGTCTCATGAGACACGACGCGCACCGGTTGACCGCCGATGATGTCTTCGAGCCGCCTTGTGATGTCCGTACCGGTCCAGCGGACGAACGCGTTTGCCGCGCGACGGGCGCGCGACTCGCCACTGTCGGGCGCAAACTTGTCCATGACCGCGATCCGCCCACCCGGCTTAACCACGCGCATCACTTCGCCAAACGCGGCCGATGCATCGGGCACGACCGACAGGACGAGATGGAGGATGGCCACGTCGAACGCAGCGTCGCTGGCCGGCACAGCTTGAGCGTCGCCGACCAACAGGTCGACCGCCGCGACATGATCGGTCACGCAAGCCCGCGCGAGCATCGCGGGGCTGGGGTCGAGTCCAACGACGTGCGCAGTGAGCGGTAGTCCCGGAAGATCGAGCCCCGTGCCTATGCCGGGGATCACGATGCGGTCTCGCACGGTGAGCTTCAGACTGGCGATGCTGCGAAGACGGGCGGACCGGTACATGCCCGCGAACAGCCGATCGTAAATCGGCGCGTACCACCGGTAGATTCGATCGAGCCGGCGCGCTTCGCGTATCGCTCCGCTGCGAAGCACGCTGCGCTACCGGCCGGGCGCGCTGGCGAGCGCCTGTTCGAACCGTGCCGGATTGGGCATCCCGGCCCCATTCGGCGATAAGCGAAGGCCACGCTCTGCTGGACCGTCTAGGAATCCGAATACCGCCGGCAGGGTCACTTGTGGACGATCTCAAGCGGTCGCGAGTAGAGCGGATCGCCGAGCTTATTGAGGGCGTCCGCGAGACCTGACGCAACGCGGTCTGAGCTGGTACTAGCTTCGTCGAACGTGACCAGAATGCGGGGCGGGTCCTCGGAGAGCATCCGCTCTACCCCGCGCACGCCGTCGATCTGGGTGAGTGAATCGATCACTGACGCCGCGCAGTAGCTCTCGTCGCAGCGCAGGCTCTTGGAGCGGAGATCGACCGCGCCCTTGCTCGCGCGCCGCACTTCGAGCGTGTGCTCCCGTGCGACGGTCGTGATGAGCCGGATCTTGGACGGAGCGTCGGGGCCGTCGGTTCCAGCCGAAGCGGCCCGGACGTATTGCTGCATGAGCTCCTTGCTCAGCTGGCCCGTGTATACAGCGCGGACGACGCCGTCGGCGTCCACGAAGATGCTCTGGGGCAGCCCGCCCACACCGTAGGCGTCGGCGATGATCAGCGTTGGGTCCATCCCGATGTGGAACGCAGGCGCGTCGAGCGTTTTGAGGAAACGCCGCGCTGCGGCCGAATCCTCGCCCGCGTTCACCGCTACGACGTTGAGGTCGGCGGCGCCGACTTCCTCTTGCACCGCCTTGAGATCAGGGAGCTCTGCCACACAGCTTCCACACCAGGTCGCCCAGAAGTTGATGATCGTCGGCTTGCCCCGCAAGTCGCTGAGCCGCACGGACGTGCCGTCAGGGCCCACACCGATGAAGTCGCGAGAGAGTTGCCCCTTCTTGACGCCCACCTTCTGGACGGCACCCGACGGAGTATCAACGAGCGCGGCGCGCGGGGTCGACGCATCGGCGCCGCGCGGGATCAGGACGTACGCGGCCCCCGCGGCGACGGCGAGCACCGGCAGCGCGATCAGCGCTCTTCGCCAGTCGATCAGTCCTCGCGTCATGCGCACTCACTCCCTGTGTCCATGCGAACTCGTCCGTCAATCCACCGGAGTAATTCGCCGCGTAGGAGGTGCAGCGAGACGATCACGACGACGGCACCGGGCACGTAACCGTAGACGTCCGCGAAGTAGGTTGAGGCAACGTACGCCGAGAACAGCAGCGCGACGCCGCCGACAAGCTGCTGCTGCATCGCCAGCCACAGCGCCAGGAGCACCGAGCCCCAGAGCGCGGGGATCGCGTACCACGACCCGCGCGTGTAGTCGAAGCCGTCGAACACCATCATGTACCACATGATGCCCGCGGCGAGCGCGGCGCCGGTCAACGCCGCTGCGATGACCGCGATCGCCGACATTCGCTCGCCGCTCATCCCTTGCCGAAGAGCCGGGACAGCAGGCCGACCCGCGGACCCGCGGGCTCGCTCGCGGCCGCGACGGCGGGTGGAGGTGCGTAGCGGTCGAGATGCAGGCGCAATTGCGCCTCGGATTGGTAGCCGCCGGTCCGGGTTACCAGCTTGCCGTCCCTGAACAACATCAGCGCCGGGATGCTGGAAATCTGCATGCGACGCGCCGTCCCGGGATTGCCATCGGTGTTCAGCTTGCCGAACGTCACGCGCCCGGCGTACTCCTTCGCGAGGCGCTCGACGACGGGCGCGACCGCCTTGCACGGCCCGCACCAGTCCGCGTAGAAGTCCACGAACACCAGCTCGTTCTCCGCCACAATCCCGTCGAACGTATCGTCGTACAGCTCCTCGACCCACTTGCTCATCGTTCCTCCTCATGGCTGCCATATGCGTGTCTCCGGCCTGAACGCCGCCCAGGCGAACCAGAACGACGTCGTGTGGTTCGCCTGCTTCAACGACTTTCCGGCAAGTGGCCCCGACCGCGCAACGCCGGTGATGTCCCACAGGCTGCCGGTGTCGACGTCATGAAACTCGTCACCGTTCGCCTGAAACGTGAGTAGCTTTCCGTCAAGCGTACGCGAGAACACGACCGCACTGCCGACGTCCCTGGAGTCGCGGATGTTCGACCGATCGAGGGGCGAGACCGTCCCCTTGCGATAGAAGACGACGATCGGTTCGCCCCCGGCGGTGTCGTTGACGACAGCGTGATCGACGAGGCGGCTGAACGGATACGCCACCGCCTCCGCATCGAACTGCACGGTGACGACGCGGTCGACCGGATCGAGCCGTTCATCGAGCTTGCCAGCAAACAGGAATGGCCTGCCGCCGCCGGCGTCGTAGGACTGGTACGGTGTGCGGCCGTAGTCCCTGCTGAATCCCGTGTCACGCGACAGCACCTTCCCTTCCGGGTGCGCGGCGCGGAAGTCCGCGAACGAAATCGTGTTGGAGGCGAGCACGTCCAGGTGTACGCCGGTGAAGGCGCCGACCACGGCCTCCCCGGTAATCTGCTGCCACCACGATTCGGTCTGGCGGTCATACATCACGAGGTCGCTGTTGCGAAGGAGGCCTGAGACGCCGAAATCGAGCAGGCGGCCCTGGACCGTTCGGTCGAAGACGACGGAGGAGTTGCAGAGCGGACAGTACGAGACGGCGACCGGCTTGCCCCCCACGACGTCGTTGACCAATTCGTGCCAGATCAGAATCTGCACGGGGTACGCGCGTGGGTCTCCGTTCACGTCGAGGGTGAGCACCGGCTCGCGATCATCGACGAACGTCGCGTCGTCGACCGAAACGAACTTCGGGCGATCGATCGCCGGTATCCCGTCCTTGCCGGGACCGCCGCTCATGAACTCGGCACCGGAAACCGCTGCACGGGTGAAGTCAGTGCGCCAGCCGCTGGCGACCGCGTCGAACGATGACGCCCGTATCCGTGCTGGCGAGCCCGGTGTGACCGACGACAAGACGGTTCGCGGAACGTCGGTTCCGGCGCCGCACGCCAGCATGAGCGCCGATCCGGCCATCACGACTGCGAGTCTTCGCATGACGTACGCGCTTCCCGTCCCTGCATCAACTCCCCGCAGCCTGCCTCGTCTCGGCCAGCAATTGCTTCATCTCGTCGTACCGCATGCCCCCATGCTTCACCACGCGGACGATCCCGTTCTTGTCGATGAGGAACGTGTGCGGGAGGCCGCTCGGCAACTTATAGGCTTTGGTGACGTCTTCGTTCTTGTCGAGGGCGAACTTGAAGTACTTCAGACGCAGCCCATCGGAGAAGCTCTTCGCCGTGCCGCGGCTCTCCATCTGGTTGACGCCGAGGACGACGAAGTCATCCGGGTTCTCCTTCGCCAGGCGGTCCATGTCAGGCATCTCTGCCTCGCAGGTGGTACACCAACTCGCGAAGAAGTTGAGCATCACGGTCTTCCCCCGGAAGTCACTGAGCTTCACGGCGTGGCCGTCGTAATCCGCGAGAATGAAGTCCGGCGCGGGCCTGCTCTCCCGCGGCGCCGCGCCATCGACCTTGATGACGCCCGTCTCGATTTTATTACCAGTGGCGTCAACGGCCGTGTCGGTCGAGAACGGGTCAGCGAAGAAGACGATGAGTCCGGCCAGGGCCGTGAGGACACCTGCGGCGACGAACCAGCTCCGATGCCGCTTCAGCCAGCGGCGCGCGCGCGTAAGGGCGGTCGGCGGCGGCTGCTTCGCCCCCTGCTTGCCCGGCTTCTGCTTCGTTGTGGCCATGATTGCTCACTCCTGCAGGGAATCAGATTGTGGGAGTATATGCCCGGCGAGGTGCGCCGATCCGTGATCGCGATCACATTCGACCCCGCGGAAGTGATGCCACACTGGCGGCATGAACAAGCTCGACATCTACGTCTCCTCAGGCTGCCTGTCCTGCCGGCGGGCGCGTGAGATTGCATCCTCGCTCCAGGGCACCTATCCCGGCGTGCGCGTCGAGGTCGTCGAGGCCGAAAGCGCGCCTGCGGGTTCGCTCCCCGAATCCGTGGTGGCGTTGCCGGCGTACATTCTGGATGGCAGGCTGGTCTCGCTCGGAAACCCGAATCCGGTGACGCTTCGCGAACAGCTCGCGGCGCTGGCCCTGGGGAGAAGCTGATACCATGCCCGACATGAGGCTTCTCGGACGCATCGGCCGCCGGCCGCGCGACGCCCAACCCGCGGGCGCCGGCCCGAACACGAAGATCGGCTATCTCACGTCGACGGACCTCTTCCGGGGTCTCGACGACGCGGAGATGCGCGAGATCGACCGCATCACGACAATGACCACCTGCAAGGCGGGACGGGTCTTTTACACGCCGGGCGAGTCGGGCGAGGTGCTGTTCGTCCTGAAGAAGGGCAGCGTGCAGCTCTACCGTATCGCCCCGGACGGCAAGCGGCTCGTGATCGGCGCGCTTCGCGCCGGCGCGGTGTTCGGCGAGATGGGGTTGATCGGCCAGGGCATGTACGACACCTTTGCGGAAGCTTCCGAGGACTGCATGCTGTGCGTCATGTCCCGACCCGACGTCGAGATGCTGGTGGCGTCGAAGCCAGCCTTCGCGATCGGGCTGCTGGAACTCATGGGGCAGCGGCTGCAGGACGTCGAATCGACGCTGGAACGCCTCGCCTTCCGCAGCGTGGCGTCGCGCCTTGCGTCTCTGCTGCTCGTCTTGCGAGACAAGAACGACGAGGTGTGCGGCCTGTCGCACCAGAACCTCGCCGACCGCATCGGCACCCACCGCGAGACCGCGACGCGCGCGCTCAACGAGTTCCGCACCGCCGGCATCGTGGAGATCGGACGGGAGCAGCTCCGCATCCTCGATGTCGGGCGCCTACAGGGGTTCGCTGATGAGGCCGGGACATAGACGAGCCGTACTCAGATCTGGCTGAACCCGAAGAAGTCGAAGTAGCGGTTGAAGATCGTCAGTTGGTGGGTGAAGACCAGCACGCCCACGAACATGACGAGCGCGCCCGTCGCGATCTCCAGCGCCGGAAGCGCCCCGCGTATCCGCCGCAGAAACGCCGTGACCGGCACGAACGCGAAGGCCGTGATCAGAAACGGCAGCCCGAGCCCCAGGGAATACACGAACAGCAGATACGCGCCGTGCGCCACCGTGCTTCCGGACGCCGCGAGCGTGAGAATCGCGCCCAGTACCGGTCCGATACACGGCGTCCAGCCGATCGAGAACGCGGAGCCGACGCCGAACGACTTCATGTACGCCGCGCCGCTGAGCCAGCTCCGGCCGCCGGGCACGGCGCCCGAGGGGGCCACGATAGCGGCCTGCGGCAAGCTCGACGACTGCAGCGTGTAGGTCCGATAGAGCCACGGGATACGGATGATGCCGACGAGGTTCAGACCCATGACAATCAGGAACAGGCCGGCGATCTTCTCGAAGATCGACAGGTTGTCGCGCACGGCGTAACCGAAGAGCCCGATCGACGCGCCCAGGAACGTGAACACCGTCGTGAATCCGAGGACGAAGAACGATGCGTGGACGATCGTCTCCCGCCGGTGGGCGGCTCCCTCGATGTGACCGGTCGTGCCGGTGAGGTGCGCGAGGTAGGCGGGAACGAGCGGCAGGACGCACGGCGACAGGAACGAGAGGACGCCCGCCGCGAATGCGAAGGCGAACCCCCAGGGGCCGCCAAGGAAACCTACCCAGCCTTCCGTCAGCATGCCTGGATCCTGAGCGATACCGGCGCCGCCTTCCGTGATGAAGATCACACAGGCGCGGCGTTGGTTTGGTGATCTCCATCACAGAGGCGATGCCCACCTGGCAGGTAAGACTAAGACATAGCTAGAACGTCAGGGCGCGACAGGAGGATGCTGCATGAACCGATTGGCGCGATTCGCCACAGCAACGCTGGGCGCGTATCTGCTGGGCAGCGTGCAGAGCGCCGACATCGCCGCCCGGCTGGCCGCCGGCCACGACGGTTCCGGACACAAGGACCTCCGCGCGCAAGGGACCGGCAACCCGGGCGGTCTCAATGCTGCGAAGGTGCTGGGCACGCGCTGGGGACTGGGGGTGATGGCCGCTGACATCGCGAAGGGCGCCGTCGCATCGGCGCTGGGACGTCGCATCGCCGGAAACGACGGTGCGTACGCGGCGGGGACCGCGGCGGTCGTCGGACATTGCCTGCCGGTCTGGTCCGGTTTCCGTGGCGGCAAAGGCATGGCGACGAGCGCCGGCAGCGCGGCGATCTGCTTTCCGGCCTACATGCCCGTCGACATCGCGGTGGCCGGCGCGACGCTTGGCCTATCGCGCGGCAGCGCGAATCGCGCCGCGTACGTATCTTCGGCGGTCTTCCTGATTGCGTCCGCGCTCTGGTGGCGCAGCGGGCGCCGAAACCTCTGGGGGCCGTCGCCCACGTGGGGCCTGCCCGCCTACGCGGCGCTGACGGGTGGGCTCATCTCCTGGCGGTTCTACAACGCGCCGACCCGCCTGGCATCGGTCGACGGTGCCAGTCAAGAGAGCCAAACGGAGGCGGCCGCATGATCCGCGATGTCGCGGTTGTCACCGACTCGGCGTCCTACCTCCCCGACGCCGTGCGACGCCGCTTCGGCGTCCACGTCGTGCCGCTCACCGTTACGATGGACGGCCGCCACTACCGCGAAGGCGTCGACCTCGATGCCGACCTGTTCTATCCAATGCTCGAGAACGCGAGCGCCGTGAGCACGTCGCAACCGTCGCCCGGCATCCTCCTCGAGGCGTATCGAGCGGCCGCTGCCGAGGGCGCGGAGTCAATCATCTCGGTCCACATTGGTGCGGCACTCTCCGGCACGATGCAGTCGGCGCTGCTCGCCGCCTCGATGTCGCCGATCCCAGTGACCGTCATCGACAGCGGCCAGGCGTCGTTCGCCGAGGGCCTCGTCGTGTGGGAGGTGATCGACGCGCTCGCCCAGGGTGTGCACGCCGACCGCGCGCCCGACGTGGCACGCGCGGCGTCGGACCGTGTCGGGAACACGTTCGTGGTCAAGGCGCTCGACCTGCTGCGCCGCGGCGGACGACTCGAGCAGGGAGCACAGGCCGACGCCGTTCCGGTGCTGGCGTACAACGATGGAGCGGTGCGCGTCTGCGGGAACGCGGACACGCTGGACCGCGCCGTGGAGCTGATGGCCGGGACGATACTCCAGGCCGCGACCAAGGCCAGACATGGCCTGCGCGTCGGCATCGGCCACGGGGCCGCGGAACCAATAGCCTGCGAGTTGCGCCGCCGCGTCCGCGCGATGCCCGGCGTCGAAGAAGTGATCGAATACGTGGTTGGCCCGAGCATCGGGGCGCACACGGGCGCCGGCAACGCGGGCGCCGTCTTCATCGAGCGGATCCCGTATGAAGTTTGACTACGACCTCCTCATCATTGGCGGTGGCTCTGCCGGCATGGCCGCGGCGGAGATCGCGCCGCGCATGGGCGTGCGCGCCGCGCTCGTCGAGCGGGGTAAGATCGGGGGCGACTGCCTGTGGACCGGCTGCGTTCCGAGTAAGACCCTGATCGCCTCGGCGCGGCTCGCGCACCGCATGAGCCACGCCGAAGAGCTCGGTCTCGATCCTCTTCGATCGCGCATCGACACGCGGCCGGTGATGGCGCGCGTGCGGCGCGTGCAGCACGAGATCGCCGGCGACAAGGACAACGCAGAGCGTTTCGCTTCGCTCGGCGTATCCGTCCTGAACGGCCACGCACAGCTGGCGGACGCGCACCGTGTCACGGTCGATGGCCGCGCGATCACGGCGCGCTACATCCTGATCGCCACGGGCTCCCGGCCGTCCGTACCGTCGATCGACGGGCTGCACGAGAACGGCTATCTCACCAGCGAGACACTCTTCGCGACCGACGAGCTTCCGGCGTCGATCAGCATCGTCGGGGGCGGCCCGATCGCGATCGAGATGGCGCAGGCGATGCAGCGACTGGGCACGTCCGTCACCGTCCTCGAAGCGCTGCCGCGCATCCTGACGCGCGAGGAGCCGTCGCTGAGCGGCGGCGTTCGCCGCATCCTCGAGGGGGAGGGCGTCAGCGTGGAGGTTGGCGTGTCGCTGCAATGCGCCCATACCGACGAGGGCCGCAAGTTGCTGGTGGGTCTCGTGGATGGAGCCGAGCGTGCGTGGGCGGCCGACGAAATCCTGGTCGCCGCGGGCCGGGCGCCCAACATCGAATCGCTCGGCCTCGACGCGGCGGGCGTCGCGTACACGAGCAAGGGCGTCACAGTGGACGAGCGGCTCCGCACCAGCACGCCGTCGATCTTCGCCGCGGGCGACGTCGCCGGGCGCTACCTTTTCACCCACAGCGCCGTCTCCGAAGTGACGACCGCTATGCGCAACATGTTCTATCCGGGCTCGAAGGCGGCGGCGACGTCTGTGCCGTGGACGACGTTCACCGATCCGGAACTGGGCCACGCTGGCATGACGAGCGATGAAGCCAGACTCGCGTTCGGCGGCGACAATGTCCTGGTCTTTCATCAGTCCCTCGCCGATTCCGACCGGGCTCGAACTGAGGGCGAAGATGGCGAAATGGTGTTCGTCACGGATATGCGTTACCGGCTGCTCGGGGCGCATGTGCTCGCGTCTGGCGCCGGCGACATGATGGGCTACCTGGCCGACGCCATCGAGCGCAAGGCACGCCTCACGCCGGACTTTGCGACTGCCGTGCAGGTGTATCCGACCATCGCCTTCTCGCTCAATCAGGCCGCCGGCCAGGCGACGTACCGCCAGCTCGATCGTCCGTTCCTCCGCGCGATGCGGCGGATCGGCGACCTTGTGCATTGAATCCGAAGTAACGCAGAGAAAGGACGAGAAGATGGAGAAGTTCGCGATCATTCTGCAGGCCGGGCCCGGCACGCACGAAAGCCATGCCCGCATGTTCCACAGCATGGTCTACTCGAAGGAGCTGCGCGAAGCCGGTCACGATGTGCGGCTGATCTTTGACGGCGCCGCGACGGAGTGGCTGGCGAAGTGGGGCGACCCCCAGGACGCGGATGACCGCGGCATGGGCGGGTTCTTCACGCAGTTGAAGGACGCCGGGCTGGCGTACGCCGTGTGTGACTTCTGTTCCACGGCGTTCAAGGTGCACGACAAGCTCCAACGCAGCGGCGAGCCTCTCGCCGCTGAGTACCTTGGCCATCCCAGCATCGCGCGGCTCGCTGGCGACGGTTTTCAGCTCATCGTCCTGTAGTCGATTGCTAGGATGAGTCAGCAACCGCAGCGCGCGCCCTCGATGGACGCTCAGTCTATCCCCGTGGTGACGCGCGATCAGATGCGCGAGGTGGATCGGCTGATGATCGAGGAGTACGGCATCAGCCTCCCGCAGATGATGGAGAACGCCGGCCGTAATCTCGCGGAACTGGCGGGGCGGGTGCTCGGCGGGCTGTCCGGACGCCGTCTCTGTTTCGTCGCAGGGAGCGGCAACAATGGCGGCGGCGCGCTTGCCGGCGCCCGCCACGCCAGCAACCGCGGCGCCATTGTCGACATCGTGTTGTCCGCCGAACCGTCACAGCTTGGCGCCATGCCGGTGCGCCAGCTCGCCTCGCTGAAGGCGATGGGCGTGATCCCGCAGCCGCTGGCGGCGGGATTACCCAAGGCTGATCTGTACGTCGATGGCATCGTTGGCTACAGCCTGCACGGCGCGCTGCGCGGGCGTGCCCGGGACCTCGCCGCATCGCTCAACGCGGTCCCCCGGGCAACCCTGAGCCTCGACGTGCCCACCGGCCTCGACGTCGATACCGGCGCCGCGGCCGGAAGCGCCGTACACGCCTTTGCGACGATGACACTGGCGCTTCCGAAGCCCGGACTGATCGGCGCGGCCGCCCGAACGTTCGTTGGCGATCTCTACCTGGCGGACATCTCGGTACCTCCGGAGCTGTACGCGCGCCTGGGCCTGGCCGTACCAGCCCTCTTCTCGACGGATACCCTCCTCTGGCTCCAGCTTCGCTAGACGTCGCCTTGGGGCGGTGTGAGGAGCATCACACAGGTCGGCGCCCTCGTTGCCGATATATCTGTGAGGTTTCACGCGCGTGTATTCGCATCCCGTTCCGAACACCAGCCCAGCCAGTGCCAGGGGAGCAGCGCTGGCCGCTGTGCCGCGGCTTCGCATCCCGAGCGGGAATCCGGCCGCGGTCGTGGCTCTCCGTGCGCGCCTGGCGCTTACGGTTGGGTGGTTGGGCGCCGCTCTCGCGGCGAGCGCCCTAAGCGGCGATCTCCTCCTGGGTGTCTTGGCCATAGTCGCGGTCGCGGCCACCGCGATGCTTGCGACAGAAGACCAGATCGGTGCTGCCGGGCTGTCCGGCATCTTCGCCCCGCTTGCCGTCCTGCTGCTCGGCTGGCCGGCGGGCAGCGTGGTCGCTCTGGGATCGATAGCCCTGGGGGATGGCGTCTTGCGCCGCGTCCCCGCGCGCTCACTTGTCTGGCACACGGCGCTCCTGACCGCCATGCTCACGGCCGGCGCCTGGGTCGCCGGTGCACCGCACGCGGCGGCGCTTCCCGCGGCGGCCGGACGCTCCGTCGGAGTCACCTGGTGCGCGATCTACGTCGGGTTCGTGGTCGTGAAGGCGCGCCGCGGCTCGCCGCTCTCCGCCATCGCGCAGGGAGGAGGCATGATCCTCGTCATGGCAGCGGCGCTGACCGCGGCGTTATGGTTGCCGTTGCTGCCGGCGATGGCGGCGGCGATTGTTGCCGGCGGCCTTCGCGGCATGGGGTTTGCGGCGGCCTTTATGCTGGTCGACTTCCTCGCCGCATCGCTGGCGGCGCGCCGCTCCGGCGGCCGGGGCGGGCTCGATTTCTGGCTCGACCACCTGCCCGTGCTGTTCGTACGTTACGGCTCGCAGGGCTTTGCCGCGGGCCTCATCGTCTACTGGTACGACAACTCAGGGATCTCCGCCCTCACTGCCGCCGTCTCGGGATTGCTCCTGTTGCAGGCGGCGTACTTCTTCCACCGACGCGCCGATGAGACAGTCGAGTCGGCAATCGCCGCGCTCGCGTCGGCAATTGACGCACGCGACCCGTACACCGCAGGGCACTCTCTTCGCGTCGCCGAGTACGCCGCCGTCGCGGCGGTTCGGCTCGGCTGGTCGAAGGCGAAGGTGGCCCGCACCAACAAGGCCGGCCTACTGCACGATGTCGGCAAGCTCGGCGTCGCAGACGACGTGCTGCACAAGCCCGGCGCGTTGTCCGACGCCGAGTTCGAGCACATGAAGCGGCATGCAGCCGTCGGTGAGGAGATCGTGGCGCGGGTCCGCGGGCTTGCCGATATTGCTGTGCTCGTCGGTCAGGATCACGAGCGGTGGGCGGGCGGCGGATATCCGCGTGGACTTGTTGGCGAGGAGATTCGGCCGGAGGCACGGCTGATCGCGATCGCCGACGTGTTCGACGCGATGACCACAGACCGTCCGTACAGGGCGGCGCTCGCCGAAAAGGACGCGCTCTCTCACCTCGAGAGCGTCGCCGGATCGCAGCTGGACCCGGCCCTCACGGCCTCCTTCGTGGATCTCGTGCGTACGCCGCGCGCGAGTGGCGTGGCGTTCTGCTATTGCGCGACGCATTGAGGGCGGCCGTGGCGTCCGCTCCTACACGCCGTCGACCTTGGCACGCAGCGCACGCAGGGCGGCCATCGACACGCGTTTGGTCGACGGGGCCACGAAGAGGCGATCGAGCGGGCCCCGGAACAGCGGATGGCGAGCACGTATCTCGCCGTCGTAGGTGATCAGCGCGCCGCCCGCAGATCGCGGCTCGATGCGAAAGGTCTCGACCGAACCTGTGAGAGGGCCGTCGACGTGCCGCCACAGCACACTTCGCCCCGGATCCAGCGTTGCCTCTTCGGTTGTCACCACCGTGCCGAACCACAACCTCGTGGTGTATCGCGTGAGGATCGTTACCGGCGCATCGAGCGCAACGTCCGCCATCGGAACGAGCGCGTGTTGCCGCACGCCATCCGCCAGCGTCCGATATATCTCCGCCGGACCGCCGCGCATTATGAGCTTGCCCGAAACGCGCGTCATGCCCACCCTTCGTCAGACTGGATCAGGCGAGCGGAGCCACGTAATCCGGCGAGATCGGACCCGCCGCACCGGTCGCTTTCCGCGCTTCGTCCATTGTGATCACGACGTACTCGGCGCGCGCCGAAACACACGGAAAGCCCGCGTCGTCGCGCAGCTCAGCGCGTGCTATCAGCCGGCGGCCTTCGAACTCCTCGACCCACGCGCACACATCGTGGCGGACGCCGACGCGAACCGCCCTCGTGAAGTCGATCTCTGCGCGGCGCGTCAGTCCAAAGCGTTGCCGGAGTGCTATCACGGCCCACGCCATCGCCTCGTCCAGGACTGCCATGCTGACGCCGCCATGCGCGTAATTCGGCGCACCGGAATGATCGTAGCCGGGCGTGAACTCAGCGGTGACCACACCCTCATCTTCGTCCAGGTAGAAGCGCTGGTGCAGCCCGGCCTCGTTGTCAGGGTCGCAGACGAAGCAGCGAGAGTCGATTCCGAACGTGTTGGTCAACAGCTTCTTCAATGCCGCTCCCCTCAATGTCACAGGCGCCGGTTCCAGCGTAGTGAGCACCCATCCGCGAATCCGTGATCGAGATCACATTGACGGCTCCCTCCAAGGATCGCCACGGGACGTACATCAGGTCTTCCGCGCCCTTACGTTATGCCAGCCGGGCGCAAGCCCAGCGGAACAGTTCGGACGCGGTCGGATACGCGTGCACGGTCGACGCGACGTCGGCGGCGGTCAACCGATGCTGAATCGCGAGGCAGGCCTCGCCGACCAGCGTGCTTGCCTGCGCGCAGACGAAGTGGGCGCCGACGAGGCGGCCCGTGTCGCCCTCGGTGATCACCTTGACGAAGCCTTCGGTCTGCTCCGTCGTGCGGAACCAGTCCAGCTCCTCGGTTCGGAGCACGGCCGAGCGCACCGCGCAAAAGCTTGCGCGCGCCTGTTCCTCGGTGAGACCGGCGTGGCCAACCTCGGGGTCGGTGAAGATCGCCCACGGCACCAGCGTCTCGGGGACGGGCTTGCAGGTGCCGCGCATGATGTGCTCGCCGATGTGGTGGGCCTGGTAGCTTGCGTAGTGCGTGAACTGCAGTTTGCCTGTCACGTCGCCGGCCGCCCACACTCCCGCCAGGTTGGTCCGGCCGCAGCCGCTGATGTCGATGAAGCCCCGCCGTTCGAGTTTCAGCCCCAGTTCATCGAGGCCGCGCGGGATCTGCGGCCGGCGCCCGGCGGCGACCAGCACCTCGTCGAACACGTACGTCCCGCGTTCGGTGGAGATGATGACGTGACCGCCGTCGCGCGTCACGCACTCGATCGCAGCTCTCGTCTCAATCCGGACGCCTCGCCGTTCGAGCGCTTTGGTCAATTCGAGCGACACCTCGGCGTCCTCCATCAGCGCGACGCGTTCGAGTGCCTCGAAGATCGTCACCTCGCTGCCCAGCCGCCGGAACGCCTGCCCCAGTTCCAGCCCGATCGGGCCGCCGCCGATGACCGCGAGGCGGTCCGGCCGCTCCGGCATGGTGAAGACGGTGCGGTTCGTGAGCGGCGCGGCGTCGGCGAGCCCAGGGATCGGCGGAATGCCCGGCTCGGTACCCGTCGCGACCACGATGTCGTGGCCAGTCAGTTCGCGGTCGCCGATCCGGATCACGGCCGGCGCCACGAACTCCGGATCGCCCCAGACCAGCTCGATGCCATCCGTTGCCATGCCGCCACCGGGATCGGTGCCGCGCACGTCCAGCTGCACCGCCTGGATGCGAGCGACGATTTCGTCCCACGGTAGGCCCTCGCACTCGGCGCGCTTCGACAGGTGGATGAGGGCCTTGCTCGGCACGCAGCCGTCGTTCAAGCACTCGCCCCCGAGATGCGAGCGCTCGATTACCGCCACTCGCTTGCCCTGGCGGCCGAGCGTGCGCGCGATGGCGTCACCTGCTGATCCGTTGCCGATGACGATGAGGTCGAATTGTTCGGACACTGGCTGAGCCTTCTTCGTGCGTGGGTGGGGCTTCGTGCGGAGGGAGGCGGCCGAGGACCCTCCCTCCGCACACGCCGCTCACGCGACGGCCTGCCGTTCCGCGGCCAGCTCCCGGATCCTTAGCGTCTGGAAGCGGATGGCCTTGGTGATCGTCGTCAGACCGAACGCGATCGACGCGAGATACATGCCGATGCCCAGCCGGCGGAGTCCTTCGAGCCAGGTGCCCCAGGTCTCGGCGCGACCGAGGAACGGTGCGTCGGGAGCGTTCGGGCCGGTGGCGTTGATCCACGCCTCGTGCGCCTGCACGGCGGCGTATACGTGCCCGAAGAAGGCGAAGACCAACAGCATCATCGCCATCATCATGCTGCCCAGGAAGATCCAGGCGGTGGTCGGCATGATCATCGTCTTGATGCGCGAGCCGGCCGCGTCCTGCACGACGCCGCCGCCCACGCGGAACGCGCCCAGGATGCGGGCGATGGCGAAGCTGACGCCCGCGAGGATGAACGCGAACCCCAGGAACATGAAGCCTGGGGTGAGCTGGCCGATCGTCTCGAAGTTGGCCATTCGGACCGGTGTGAACTGCTCCGAGAGGTCCACCGAGAGCTGGGCGCGGGCGACCGACAGCGCGAAGGCGGTGATGACGAGCATGAAGCCCATCAGGGTCATCGGCCCCCAGAGGTAGTGCCCGATCGTCTGGATTATGTTCCGCCCTGCCGGTTGATCCGCCTCGACGTAGGGGTCGACGCGCTCGTTGAGGATGAGTGTCGAGGTCGTGCTCATGAAAGGTCTCCTTCGTCTTCGCCCAGGATCAGCTCGCGGATTCGCGAGAAGCCGAAGCCCAGGACGTTCGAGATGGTGTAGAGGGCGAACGCGATGCCCGTGAGCAGCACGCCCGGCGCCGCCGTCGCCAGCGGGTTCGCCCACGCGGCGAACGTGCTTGCGCGGTGGAACGCGTCGACGTCTCCCGGAGCGCCGGGGGCGGCAGCGCCGATCCATGCGTCGTGTGCCTGCAGGGCGACGTAAGTCAGCGTCCCGAAGGCGACGAGTTCCGACATCAGTCCCATCATCATGAGGCCCAGGAAGGCCCATGCCGAGGGCGGCATCGTGAGCGTCTTGGCGCGGGCGCCCACAGCCTCCTGCACCTCACCGCCGCCCTTCCGCAGGGCGCCGAGGATGGTGGCGAGCAGGAACGAGATGCCGGAGAGAATCAACGCCGCGCCGAGGAAGAGGAAGCCGGCGGTGAGCGGCTTCAGCGTCTCGTAGTTCGCCTGGCGGAGCGCGGTGAACTCCGTCAGGTCGGACGCGACCCTGGCCTGTGCGATGCCGAGGCCAACGGATGTGGCGATCGCCATCACGCCCATCATCAGCATGGGCAGCCACATCCAGTTGGCGATGGTGTGGATGAGCGTCTGGCTCGGGCCCGTGTCGCTATACCGCGCTGCCCCGAACCTCGTGTGGATCACGGATGGAATTGCGATTGTCATGGATGAATCTCCTCTTTACAGCGCATCGCCGCGCGGCTTGACGAGCGCCGGCAACGATTCCTTGATGGCTTCGACCCGGATCCACAGCCGCCGCACGATCCCCCAGAGGGTCACGATGACGCCAAGCATGGCGAGGGCGATGGCGGCGAAGGCCGTGGGCGCGAGCCACGCTTGATATGCCTGCACGCGGCCCAGCCGCGAGGCGTGCACCGCCGCCCTCGCCGGATCGGTCAGCTGCGACACCGACCCTGCGATCACGGCGGTGAAGACCAACAGGGCCGCGAGCAGCATCACAGCGGTCACCGCGAACGCGGGACCCGCGTAGTACTGCCATGTGTGCTTGCCGTAGTCGCTCAGCGGTGCATTCGGCCGCGTGATGCTCAATCTGCTTGTGGTACTGGCCACGGACGTACTCCTTCTTTGTGTCAGTTCACGGTCGGATGGATGTCCTGGTTCCATATCCATGCGTATAGGCTCGCCTCCTCCCATTCGGTCGCGGCGGCCGCGGAGACGCTCACGCCGCGCGGCGGTCGGCCACCGGTGCTATGACCGGCGGCGCTGACTCAGGCACCGGGCGGGCGCAGACCATGCAACGCCACTCCGGGCTCTCTTCTCTGGAGTCGGCGCAGGCGTCGCCGCCGCACCTCCCGCACGCGCGGTAACGAAACGCCAGGCCTGCTCTGTTCGCCACGATGGACCTCCTTCTCTGTGATACCCCCGGTGGGTATCTGCTTTCCTGCAGCGTACGACCGCCCGGCGGACGGCACGGTGATGTCCATCACACACCGATAGGAAGTTCTCGAAGAGCTTCACCGGCCCCGATCGCCAACCGGGTCGCAACACTCGCCGCCGACGGCAGCACCGCGATCGGGCTGTCGCGGTCGAGGCCGAGCGACCGTCGGAGAAGCGGCACGCGGGGCGTCGATCGAACGGGATCGGAGACAACCCGATGTGACGCCGATCACAGTCGGACCGCGATCCTTGCTGCTACGCTCGCCCTCTGGGTATGTACCCTCGCACTATGGACATCGGCAGGCTTTCCCTCTGGGCGACGGCTGGAAGACGTGACGACTGATGCGACGCAGAGAGAAGCAGGCGCGCGTCCGCCGCTGGCGTGAGTGGCGGCGATGGGGCATCGCCGCCGGCGGCCTCGCGATCCTCGCGCTGGTCATCGCGGGAGCGGTCACGCTGACGATGACGCTGCGCAAGGGCCCGACGGGGCTGCGCGCGGTGATCGTCGACCAGCTGGCGCTGACGGATGAGAACGACGACTTCGTCACCCGCACGAAACAGGAGCTGAAGGACGCCGGCTACCACGTCGACTACGTGCCGACGCAGCGCGTCACCGTCGACTTCTACCGCGCGCTGCCGGGCAAGGGCTACAAGCTGATCATCCTGCGCAGCCACGCCGCGGAGCAGATCTTGAAGAACAAGGACACCGGCGCGGTGACGACGATCGGCGACGCCGCGCTGTTCACGGCAGAGCCGTACTCGCCCGTCGAGCACGTGGACGATCAGTACAAGGCGATCCTGGGCATCGGCACGATCCCTCAGGCGCCGCAGCTGGGGCAGCTGTTCACGATCTCGCCGGCCTTCATGGAAAGCGAGGCGCGCGGTACGTTTCGGGGCAGCACAATCGTGCTGATGGGCTGCGCCGGGCTGAAGACGGAGACCCTGGCGCGGGCGTTCGTCGCCCGGGGCGCTTCGGAGTTCATCAGCTGGGATGACTCCGTCACCGCCGAGCACACCGACAAGGCGGCGACGGCGCTGCTCGGTCACCTGCTGAGCGACGGCCTGCCAGGCGCGGAGGCCGTCGCTCAGACGATGGCCGATGTCGGGCCGGACCCCCAATTCGGCGCCAAGCTGCGCGCCTACCCGTAAGCCTCTCACCAACGCGCGCGGCTCCCGCGAGCGGGCGGGTCCGCGTCGGGAGCGAAGTCGAGATGCTCGCTTTGGCAACGGCGCCTGTACCGCCGTACTCGCCGGATCGGTTAGCCGCGCTACCGAGCCTCGCCGGTCGCGGCGACCGGATCAGAGTCCCAGACTGTTCCGGTCCTGGGCGGACGACCCGTAGAGACCGGACGCCGGCCGTCAATTCCACCAGATTGCAGCCAATACGGTGTGACGCCGATCACAGTCGGACGGTGATCTAGCCCGCTATGCTCGCCCCTACAACTGGAGGTGCACATGGCACGGCGCAGACAACTCAAGCAACGACCGCAGAGACGGAAGACGTATTCCGCCGTCGGGTCCGCAGCGGCGTCATCGATCAAGCCGAGCGGTGCGTTCCGCCTCTTCGCCAACTATCGTCTCTTCGCGATCGTCGGAGCGTTCGTGCTGGTCGGCGGGTACGCGTTCTCCATCGCCTCCGGTGGCAGGGTAAGTGCACACGGCGTGCGTGGTGGCGGACACGGCCAGGCGAGTGTCAGGGGCGAGGGTGTAACGCGCGAGGCCTCAGCGGACGCAGAGGGCAAGGTCGTACCCACGCCGAGGGCAGTGAAGCACTACGTCGTTCCGCCAACCCAGGCTATCGATCTGGCGAAGCGCTATCTCGCTGTGATCGAAACGGAGCGGGGCAGCGTCCAGGTCGAGCTGCTGCCGCGGGATGCGCCGCAGGCGGTGAACAACTTCGTGTTCCTTGCTCGAGACGGCTTCTACGACGGCGTAACGTTTCACCGGGTGATTCCCGGGTTTGTGGCACAGACCGGCGATCCGACCGGTACGGGAATCGGAGGCCCAGGCTACGACCTCCCCTTCGAGCCGTCGAACCTGCCGTTCGAGGCCGGCACGCTGGCCGTGGCGAAACCGTCCGAAGCCGGGGCGCCAAACAACGGCAGCCAGTTTTTCTTCACGCTCGGGCGCCAACCGACCCTGGATGGAAGGTCGACCGTGATCGGACGCGTACTGGCCGGCATGGAAGTCCTCCAGTCCCTCGCACCGCGCGACCCGCAGGCAAAGCCGGATCTGCCTCCGGGCGACCTCATCCGGTCGATCGCGATCATCGAGTCCTGAGGACCATACGCCGAAGCTATGCCTTCCCGTGTGATCGTGATCACACGGTAGTCGCCGCCGCCGGCGTATGATGGCGGCGCAAGGAGGGACCGTATTTTGGACGAGCGCGGGGCTGAACTAAGGGCGATCATGTCCGCGAACCACCTGGAGATGCGCCAGTTGATCGGCGCGCTGAGCGATGCGGACCTCGACAGGAGGACGGAGATCGGCTGGAACGTGCGAGCCGTCACCGGCCACATCGCGCAAGCACCGGCCGGCGACCTCTACGTCGTGCGCCGCCTGGCCGCCGGAAAGAACGCGACGCTGCCCGGCGTCCTCACATTCACTATCGATCTCGCGAACTGGCTTGCGGCCAGAAAGTTCCGGAAAGCGACGCAGCCGGAGCTGCTGGACGAGCTTGATCGCCAGCACGCCAGGCTTGTCACCTACGTAGAGTCGCTGAGCGCGGACCAGCTGGATCGATCCGGTACCGTGATGGGCCTCGGCAGCCTAACAACGTTTGAGTATCTCCAGCAGAGCCCCTCGCACAGCCAGGAGCACGCATCCAGTATCCGCCGTCCGGTCCAGGACGGGCGGCACGGCGCGTCGGGCCAATGACGTCGTCGGCATCGATATGCTCTTGCTGCGGCCGCGACCGTGCCGGTCGTGTCGCCTTCATCCTCGCGGGACGGATCCGCTGCCCGCGCTGCGCTCTCCTCTACGCGCCCATGTTGCGGCGCTCGGTCTACGCCGCGATCGTCGTCGGAACACTTCTCACCGCGATCAATCAGGGTAACGTCCTGTTGCACGGCCACGTCCCGGCCGCGCTGTACTGGAAGATACCCCTGACCTATTCCGTGCCGTTCTGGGTCGCGAGCTGGGGAGCGCTGGGCAACGCCAGCCGGCGAGTGTAGGCCGCTACCGCACTGTGACGACCACCCGATGGTATCCACTCGCGCCCGACGGGTGAGGCGATCGTCGCTCTGCCTGCTGCAACGTTCCGCTTCCGTCGTAGGCGCGGACGAGCAACGCGTAGACGCCCGGTGTCAGCGCCATCTCGGCTCGCCAACGCCGCCAGGCGAGGGGGCCGATCTCGCGCTCCAGCTCGGCACGAGTCCACGTAGCGCCGTCGTCCGCCGACACCTCGACGGCGCTAATTCCGCGATCGCCCGCCCACGCGACGCCCGCGACGCGCAGTGGCGACGTCGTGGCTCCTCGATGTTCGGGCACGTCGATCCTTGAGGCGGTGTTCATGATGGCCTGATGGTCCCAGCCACGTTTCTCCCAGTACCCCTCGTCGTCGCCGGTGATCAGTTCGAGCTCCGTCAGCCACTTCACGCTCCGCATGCCGTACCGGCCAGGAAAGATCAGACGCGCCGGAAACCCGTGGCTCTCCGGTAACGTCTGTCCGTCCATCGCGAACGCGACCAGCACGCAGCCGGGCGCGCCGCCATCGAGCGGGATCGTTTCGCTGTAGCCGTCGGCGGCGCGGGCGACGACCAGACGAGCGCTCGGGTCCGTCTTCGCGGCGGCGAGCAACGTCGACAGGGGTACGGCGGTCCATCGCGCGTTACCGACGAGACTGCCCCCGACCGTGTTGGAGATGCACTGCATCACGACGGGCTCTTCGGCGGTCCGCATGGCTTGGAGTTGAGCGACCGAGTAGGTGCGCTGTTCGGCCACGGCGCCGCCGATCTTGAGGCGCCACCCCTCGCCGTCGATGACCGGTTCGTCAATGTCAATGCCGACGACGTAGTGATCGTCACGAGACGTGACGAGCGCGGACAGGCCGGGGATGGCGTCAAATTCCGGATCGGCGACGACGCTGGCAACGCGATCCGCTCGCACGGCTTCGAACGTGCCACCCGCCGAGCGACGTCGCGCTACAGCGTAGCCGCCGAGCGCGACGGCGCCGCCGCCGAGCAAGAGCAGCTGCAATACGCGGCGCCGATCCGCATCGACCGGAGGCTCAGCGCCATTCGAGTCGGACCGCGCCGGCGGGCGGATCGACCACGCGACGAGCGAGGCGGCAAGCGCTGCCCATGTTGAAGCCGCCGCGTTCTGGAGCAGCGTGTGCGGGACGGGATCGAGACGAAATGAGAGCAAGCTCAGGAGGAACGCGAGCGCGCCGAAGGTGGCCGGTGTACGCCGTCCCAGGACCACGCCCAGCGCTACCGTGAAGCTGATGAGCGCCCACGCGAAGAGCGGCAGAGCGTTATGGCCGAGCCGCTCGATCGCCGCGGTCGCGAGCGAGCCCGGCGCCAAGCGGACAAGCCGGTTGCCGAGCGCGTATGGGGCGAAGGGCACGCCGCGGACCGATACGTGCACCGCGTACTGAGCGAGCAGTGCCCCGGCGGATACGGCGAACCCGGGTCTGGTAGTGAACCAGACCCGGGCCCGCCGCGTTGGGAGGGAGGAGGACGTCAATTTCCGGTGGGTATCAGTGATCCCACCATGCCCGAGGTGCGGTGGTACTTGCACAGGTACGGGACGGCATCCTTGCCGATCTTGACCTGGACGGTGATCGTTTCGCCCGGCGCTACGTCCATGTCGATGTTTTGCGCGGCGATGCTGACGTTGTGCAAGGCCTGTCCCGTGTTCTTTACGACCATCGAGACGGTTCCCGACGGGACGCCCGTCTCGCAGGTCGGCGCGAAGAAGAAATCTCCCGCTTCGACCGCCAGCGTCGAGCCCGTCGCCTTGGCCGCGCCACGGTCCTTCACGTTGCCCGTCAGTCCGCTGTTCGCGGGACAGGAGGCCGACGCGGTCTGGGCAGTGACAGCCGGACTCGCCGCCGTTGCGTTACCGGCCGCCGGCGAGGACGTCGACTTGCCGCCGCCGCTACCGGAGCAGGCCCCCGCAACCATGACGATCCCAACAAGCCCGCCCGCGAATGCCCCGCGTGACATGATCACTTGATCTTCACCTCGACCTTGTCGGACACCATGGGATCGAGCGGCGCATGCCCGTTATCCGTCAGCAGCGGGATGAGGGTGTGGGTCGAGCCCGGCGCCAAACCGGCGGTCGAAGCGTGGAACACCGTCTGGCAACTCATGCCGGCCATCGTGCCCATGCCCATCATCGGGCCGGACGTGCTGTCGAGGTTCAGGTGCCAGTGTCCGTAGCCGGCGACGGCGGGCTTGCCGTAGAGGTCGCAGCTGAGGTTGAAGCCCTGCACCTCGACGACGATGTCGAAGTTGCCGGAGACCGTGTCGCCGGCCTTCGGGCTGATGATCTTGATCGAGGGCTTGGCCGTCGTGCTGGCATCCTTGATCTCCGCCAGCGGGCTCGTGGGCTCATAGTCGATCGTCACCGATGCGGCGTTCTCATGCACCTCGGCGTGGTCGTCCTGCGCCGGCAAGACGGTTAGCGTGTGCATGCCCGGCTTCACGTTCTGAAGCGAGATCTTGGCCTGGGGCGTGCAGTACATGTTCACGAGCGACTTATCGATCTCGACGTGGTAGTGTCCCTTGCCTTCCTGCACGGGTTTGCCGGCCAGGTCGCAGGTCAGGTCGAAGCCAGTCGCTGCGACATCCAGCGTCACCTCGTTCGCTGTGACCTTCGCGCCGTTAGCGGGTGAGCTGACCGTGACCTTCATCTTCTCGGCCCCGGGCTGCATCGGCATCGCTGCCGGCGTGGCTGCGCTGGCGGCGGCCGTCGTCGCGGTAGCGCTTACTGGTGGTTTCACCGCAGCCTGCGTGGCGGCCGGTTTTGGTGTTGGCGTTGCGCTCTTGGTACTGGTGCCTCCGCACGCGGCAGCGATGAGGGCTGTGCCGGCGACCGCCAGCACAAGATGCGGGATCCGTAACTTCACGATGTCTCCTTCTCTTGTCCAACCAACTGCTCCCCAGAGCATGCGCTGGGGCGCCCCGGGCATCTGTGACCGCGATCACACACAGGTAGGGCCGGTCGGCCCTAAGTTGAGTACTGCGGGAGCCGGCGTTGTCGTTGCGCAGTAGCTCTCACGCGGTTGTGTGAGGTCGATCACACGGCCGCTGCATCGGAGGCACTACGCTAGTGGAGTCGGATGTCGATGCGTACGGAGCAAGCACAATGGACGAATCCGGGAGCGTCATCACCGCGAGGGACGGGCCGGCGCTCGTGCTCGGTGGCGGCGGAGTATTGGGCGCGTTCCAAGCCGGGTTCCTAAAGGCGCTCTTCCGAACGGGATTTACGCCGTCGATGATCGTCGGCACCAGCGCCGGCGCACTCAACGGCGCGTTCATGGCGTTTCGGCCGGATAACGATGGCGCCGACGCACTCGTCCGGATCTGGCAGGGCCTCCGGGGCCGCCAGCTCTTCTTCTTCAACCCGATGCGCGTCGCCTTCCAGATCATGTCCGGAGGCCTCTGCCTGGCGCGCAACGACCTGCTGCAAACGCTCGTCGAGCGCAACGTCGCGGTCGACGATTTCGCTGCGACCGCGGTGCCGCTCTACATCACGACGACGAATCTCACGCAGGCGCGCAAGCAGGTGTTCCACGAAGGTCCGGTCTCACGTGCCGTGCTGGCGTCGGCCGCTGTGCCCGGGATCTTCTGCCCGATCGAGATCGAAGGCGACCTCCACATTGATGGGGGAGTGGTCGCAAATCTCGATGTCGAGACGGCCATCGACCTGGGTGCGACCGAAGTCATCGCCGTGGACCTTTCGCGCTGCATGGACGGTCGCCGGCCATCGAACCTCGCAGCGCTGCTCATGCAGACGCTCGACGTCGTCCAGCGGCAGCGCGTCGACCACGATGCGACGGCGCTCGCGTCGCGCGCGCGCATCACGCTTCTGCAGCCCAGCCCCGACGGGGGGTTCGGCCTCGGCGACTTGGCCAACGTGGACCGCCTGCTCGAAGACGGCGAACGGATGGGAGAGGCAGCCCTCTCGCTCTGCATGGGCGCCGACGGGCGGATGAAGCCCGGCGTCATCCATGATCCCTGGCACTTGCACGAATGGCCGAGCGCGCCTGGACCGCTTCCTTGACAGTGATCACGATCACGGATCATGCGCCACGGTGCGTACTAACATCTGCGGGGCTCAATCCGCGCTCCGTCCCCTACACGTCCCGAATGAGTTCTCTGCATCGCGCCGGGAACCGCAGGGGCAAATGGTGGTCACCGACCGGCAGAGCAGTGAGCTTAACTCCGGACACGTCCCGCACCACGGGCTCAACTTGGTTCAGCGGACAGACGCGGTCATCGCGGCCATAGATCAGCGTGAGTCGCTCCGCGATCGCCGTCAGGATCCGAGGCACGTCGCGTTGGCCGATGACGAGGTCAAATGTTCCCTTGTAGGAGTCCCAAACGTGGTCAACGCCGTCGGACGCTATCGGCGCGGGTAGCCGCGGAGCGAACAGGGGCGCTGCGCGACGGGCGAGTTCGCGATGCTCGCACGTAAAGGTGCACAGGTGGCGTGCCCACGGAGACTCGTCGGCCATGAGGCGCGAGAGAGGACCCAGCGAACGGACATGGCGCCGGGCGACCGTCTCGGAGAAAAATATGGGAGCGCCGAACGCGACGACACGAACGGCCGGATGCGCGGCCGCGTAGTGCATGGCGACGAGGGCGCCGGCAGAGTGGCCGACGAGCGTCGGCGCCGCTATGTCCAGCTCGGAAAGACTATCCTCCAGAGCGGCCGTATGCTGCGCGGCATCGTAGGCACCCTCGGGTTTCGCGGAACCTCCGAACCCCAACAAGTCAAGGAACACTAACCGGTGACCGGACGAAAGCTGATCATATCCGCGGCCCCAGTAGCGGAGAGAGGCTCCGAGGCCGTGGAGAAAGACAAGCGGCTCTCCGTCACCAACGATGCGTGCTCGAAGGCCGCTCGTCAGGTGCGTAACGCGACCGGGCGCGTCGCCACCCAACGGATCGGCCCACGACGGAGAGAATGGCCGCAAGTTGGTGGTCCTTCCGCACTCCGACGCCACACTGTCAGCCGAAAGGATAACCCCCGATGAGAATCAAAGGCGCTCGACTACCGGGGCCGTCGGAGCCGCGGTGAGGACATCATGACCAACACGCAACAGGGGCGCCCAGAGGACGCGATGCCCGACGCGCACGCCTCGGTTCAAGGGCAACGGTCTGCTCTTGCGGTGATGGCCATCGTTCTCGTCCTGAGCATGACGACTTGGTTCTCGACGTCGGCCATCGTTCCACAGCTACGGGCGCAGTGGAATCTCGGCACGAACGAGGCGTCCTTGCTCATCATCGCCGTTCAGGTCGGCTTCGTGGCCGGCGCGGTGATCTCGGCGACGCTGAACCTCACGGACGTCTTCCCGGCGCCGCGCATCTTATGGCTATCGGCGCTCGGCGCCGCGCTCGCGAACGCGGGCATCGTCTTCGCACACGGCCCTGTCGCCGCGTTGCCCCTGCGGTTCCTCACGGGCGTCTGCCTGGCCGGCGTGTATCCCACATCGCTCAAGATCATGTCGACGTGGTTCGAGCGGGGCCGTGGTACAGCGCTTGGCATCATGATCGGCGCGCTGACGATCGGCTCCGCTGCACCGCACCTCGTGAATGGTGCCGGTGGCCTGGGGTGGCGCCAGGTGATCGTCACGACGTCGGCGCTGACGGCGGCCGGTGGCGCACTCGCGCTCGTCGCGGTGCGAGACGGTCCGTTTCCGTTCCCGCGCGCACGGTTCGACCCGCGGCAGGTCGGCAACGTCTTCGCCAACCGCGGCGTCCGGCTCGCGTCGATCGGCTACTTCGGCCACATGTGGGAGCTGTACGCGATGTGGGCGTGGTTCCTCGCGTTCATGACCGACGAGCTTGCGCGGCGAGGACACCCGAGTCACCAGGCGGCCGCGCTCGCGACGTTCGCCGTGATCGGCGTCGGCAGCGCGGGCTGCTGGCTCGGTGGGGTCCTTGGGGACAGCTGGGGGCGGACCCGGACGACCGCCGCGGCGATGGCGATCTCCGGCACGTGCGGCGTCCTTGCCGGCGTCGTGTACGGCGGCCCGGTGGCGCTCGTCTTGGTGGTGGGCCTGGTCTGGGGCTTGACGGTCGTCGCCGACTCCGCGCAGTTCTCAACGATCGTGACAGAGCTCGCCGACCGCAGCTATGTTGGGACGGCGCTCACGCTGCAGCTCGCGGTGGGCTTCACGCTGACGGTCGTCACGATCTGGCTCGTCCCGGTGCTGCGCGACTCACTGGGCTGGCGCTGGACGTTCGCGTTCCTGTCCCCCGGACCGGCGGTTGGTATCGTGGCAATGCTGCGGCTCCTGCGGCTGCCCGAGCATGAACTCATTGCCGGAGGTCGCGGCTAGCCGCGATGCGTCCGGACGGTACGTTCGCGGATCTCGCTTGACCTTCCCGTGGACTGGAGGGTTTACACTACCCCAGCAAGCGTCTTGCAGACGGTCAGTTAGTAGACGGCAGGAGGAACTCAATGCCGAACTCACGCCCAGCTCAGTCCGCATTCATCTCTGATCAAGAGCTCGCACTCGTACCCGGTCGGCGCCCGGCGGCGTCAACAACTGGCACGTTGCGAGTGGAGTGCTGCGGGTGCCCGGCATGCCCGTGCGGATGCCGGTACGGCGTCCCGCGTGCGAAGGCGCCGTCACAGCAGTAGCTGGTAGCGGCAGCGCGCACGGGAGGGCATTCCTATGTCGAACTTACGCATTGGCCAGCTCGCGCGCGCTGCCGGCTTCACCGAGAAGACGCTGCGCTTCTACGACGAGATCGGGCTGCTGAGACCAAGTGGCCGCTCGTCTTCGGGCTACCGGCTGTACGACGAGCAGGCCATCGAACGGCTGCGCTTCGTGCGCAAGGCGCAGGGGCTGGGGCTGAGCCTCGACGATATGCGCACGATCCTGGAGATCGGCGACGAAGGGCGAGTGCCGTGCGGTCACGTCGTGTTAGTCGTGGACCGTGAGCTGGAGCGTATCGATGGCCAGTTGCGGCGGCTCCGTTCGCTGCGCCGCGACCTCGTCACGCTTCGTGTGCGCCTGAACGATGGGATCGCCTCCGGCCGCGCGAAGCCCGGATATTGCGAGCATCTGGTGAAGGCGCCGGAGTCCTTGACGCGTAGGGATGCGCGTAAGCCCATCCGCTGATCCAACGCGGTCCTCACTCAGCGTGCAGCTTCGCCGACGAGCTGAACACACGCGCACGGCGTGATACCGGGGACGCGTTCGCTCGCTGCGTTCATCGAGTGGATGCCTTTGCGGATAGCTCTGAGCCGGGTGCGTGTGAGCTCCAACTGCGCAATGCGCTCGTCGATCTGAGCCAACGTATCCCGAATCGCTCCCTCTAGGGCGCGACGTACGTCGCCGCAGTGCGCGTCGTGCGCCACGCCGACGATGAGACCCACCCGCTCTAGCGGCAACTCGAGCTCGCGCAGCCCTCTGGCGAGCCGCAGCGAGGCGAGATGCGGCTCCGTGTAGTCCCGGTAGCCGTTCCTGCTCCGGACGGGCGGAGGGAGAACTCCACGGCGCTCATAGTAGCGGATGGTGTCGGGGGTTAGGCCCGTTTCGCGGGCAGCCTGCTGGATGTTCACATTTGCCTCCTTGACCTTGGAGTGACTCTATAGTCTATCGTGACAACGCCGGCGCCGCACAACCCGGAGCGCCTCGGGCAGACAGTCACAAAGGAGACGACCGTGAACACGTACGATCTGGTGATCATCGGCGGCGGCGCCGGTGCTTTCGCCGCGGCGACCAAGGCGACGGACCTGGGACTGCGCTCAGTGATGATCAACGACGGCCTGCCGCTCGGCGGCACCTGCGTCAACGTCGGCTGCGTGCCGAGCAAGCACCTCCTCGCCGTCGGCGACGAGTACTACTACCCCCAGCGGCCGGTGTTCGACGCCCTGCGAAACGGGCACGCAGCGAGCTTCGACTTCAAGACGGCCATTCGCGAGAAGCGCCGGTTGGTCGCCGCGCTGCGCGACTCGAACTACAGCGACGTGCTCGCCAGCTTCAACGGGCAGGTGGAGCTCGTCGAGGGACGGGCGCGCTTCGTCTCAGACCATGAAGTCGAGGTGAACCGCCGGCGGCTTAGCGGACGCAAGTTCCTCATCGCCACGGGCTCGCGGCCGTCGATCTTGCCGTTCCCCGGCATCGACACCGTCGCGTACCTGACCAACCGCACAGCGATGGACTTGGAGGAGCAACCGGCCTCCATGATCGTCATCGGCGCCGGACCCATCGGGCTGGAGATCGGGCAGATGTTCCTGCACTTCGGCACGAAGGTGACGGTGCTGGAGAAGATCCCGCAGATCCTCCCCCGCGTCGAGCCGGAAGTTGCCGAAGAACTGCAGCGAGCGCTCGAAGGCGAGGGGATGGAGATCCGCTGTGCCTGCGAGATCATCCGCGTCTGGCAAAAGGGGAACACCCGGTTCGTCGAGGCTGACGTGATGGGCGAGCGCCGGACGTTCGAAGCGGACGCGCTGCTGCTCGCTACCGGCGTCGTGCCGAACTCCGACGACCTTGGCCTGGAGCACGCCGGCGTGCGCATCGACCGGCGCGGCTTCATCGAGGTGAACGAGTTCCTGGAGACGAGCGCGCCGGGCATCTACGCGGCGGGCGACGTGGTAGGGAAGGCGTTGCTGGAGACCGTGGCCGCGAAAGAGGGCGCCACGGCCGCTGCCAACGCGCTTGCAGGGGTGAAGAAGACGATCAACTACGAGCACATCCCGGCGGCCGTATTCACCAACCCGCAGGTGGCGACCGTGGGGCTCACCGAAGAGCAGGAGATGGAGCGCTTCGGCGCCTGCTCTTGCCGAACGGTCGAGGTGGCGCGCGTTCCGAAAGCCCAGGCCGTGAAGGAGACGCGCGGCCTGATCAAAATGGTGATCCATCCCGAGAACAGCAAGATCCTCGGCGTCCACATCGTGGCGCCGATGGCGGCGGATCTGATCCACGAGGCGACGCTCGCCGTGAAGTTCGGCCTCACTGTCGATGACATCATCGACACCGTGCACGTCTTCCCCACGCTGAGCGAAGGCATCAAGCTGGCGGCGCAGGCGTTCACGCGCGACATCAGCGTCATGAGCTGCTGCATTGTATGAGGATGCGTGGGGACGCGTTGGCATGAACAGGCGAGAGCCGCCTTCAGACGCCATCGTCGAGATCCCGCGTGGCGGGCCACTCCATCAATTCGTGCTGGAAGCCTTCGCCGCGACGGGACATTCGCCGACGGTGGAACAGATCCGCGAGCGCTTCTTTCTCCGGACACTCGCGGAGGCGGATGCAATGGTGGCGACCCTCGAGCGGGCCGGGTCGATTCACCGCGATCCGGGTGATGGCGCGATCACGCACGCCTACCCATTCTCGAACGAGCCCACCACCCACCGCGTGCTGGTCGCCGGCGGACCCCAGGTCTACGCGATGTGCGCGATCGACGCGCTTGGGATGCCGTTCATGCTGCGCCGCGACGCGGAGATCACGTCGGCCTGCGCGGGGTGCGGTGCGGAGGTGCACGCCGACGTGCGTGGCGGTCAGGTTACTGGGTACACGCCATCGGACGTGACGGTATGGCTTGGCGAAATGTCCGAGGACTGCGTGGTGGCGACCGATGTCTGCCCGGACCTCAACTTCTTCTGCTCGTCCGCCTGCGTCGACTCCTGGGCGGCCGCGCACCCGGAGAAGCTCGGGGAACGACTGAGCTTTGAGGATGCCGTGTCCCGGGGGCGCCACGTGTTCGAAAACCTGCTCTACCTCGAGAGCGATGGTGGTTGATCATGGCCGCGCACACGGCGAGGGCGAGAAGTTCATGCGGAAAGTGAAGACAAACGTCGTCGGACCGCTGGGCGTCTTGGGAGCGCTTCTGCTGTGCTTGCCCTGCCTGCTGCCGGTCATTGCCGTGCTCGGCGGCGTCGCCGTGTTCGCCGCGCTGGTCAGCTTCATCACGGATAACGCGCTCCTCTTTGGCCTGGGCAGCGGCGGCGTGGCCGCGAGCCTCGCAATGGCCGCGCACGTCGTTCGAACGCGCCGCCGCAACGGCGCTGGGTGTGAATGGCCGGACCCACAGGCCATGCCTGCTACCAAGACCCGACGCCAGCAGCCGTAGCCGCCGCGTAAGCGCGGCGCGTAGTACCGTGACGTGGCACGATCCCCACTGGTCGTGTTGACACCCTGCCTGCGGAAGCCGGGCGTGCCCGCTTCCGGCGCTACGGGGACTTCAGGTGGAGCGGCGAGCAAGGAGCAAGAGATGGACATTCGTACCGAGACATTCGGTGGGGCGTTCCCCTGGACCTCGAAGTACGTCGATGTCGGCGGCCACAAGATCGCCTATGTCGATCAAGGCGGTGGCGAGCCCATCGTGATGCTACACGGCAACCCAACCTGGGGGTTCCTCTACCGGAAGTTCATCGGCCCGCTTTCGCAGGCGCACCGGGCTATAGCGGTCGACCACCTGGGCTTCGGGCGGTCGGACAAGCCGCTCGACGGAGACTACACGCTGGCTGGACACATCAGCCGCCTGGCCCAGGTGATGGAGCAGCTCGACCTGCGCGACGTGACACTGGTCATGCAGGATTGGGGCGGGCCAATCGGACTCGGCTGGGCCGTCGATCATCCCGAGCGCGTGAAGAGGCTCGCCATCCTCAACACCTGGGCGTTCCGGATCCCCGCCGGCAGCCGCATCAACCCGCTCCTGGAGCTCTTCCGCCAACCGGCGATCGGCGAGGCGATCGTGCAGGGCCTCAACCTGTTCGTCGAAGGATTCCTGCCTGCAGGCATCTGGCGGAAGGACGTGCTGGACGAGGTCATGCCCGCGTACCGCGCCCCGTTCCCGGACTGGAACAGCCGCATCGCGACGCTGAAGTTCCCGCGCGACATCCCGGTGGGGGAAGACCATCCGTCCACGTCCGCGATGGGGCACATCCAGGACAATCTGGGCACGCTCAACGTCCCCACCTTCATCATCTGGGCGATGCAGGACCCAGCGTTTCCGGCGCAATTGCTCGACGTGTGGAAGACGGTGTTCCCGCACGCCGAGGCACATGCGATCGACCAGGCAAGCCACTTCCTGCAGGAAGATGCACCGGGAGAGATCGTGGCGCACATCCATGCGCTGATGGCGAAGTAACGCCCGGCTTCGCAACGATGAGCCACTAAGCGAGAGAGCGAGGAGCGGCGAGATGTCACACACCGAGATCACCATGTACGGGACGCTCTGGTGCACGGACTGCAAGCGGGCCAAGCAGTTCTTCGGCGAGCAGCGTGTGCACTACGAATTCGTCGACATCGACGGCGACGCCGAGGGGATGCGCGTCGTCGAGGAGGCGAACAACGGCAAGCACGTCATCCCGGTGATCAAATTTGGAGATGGAACGACCCTCATCGAGCCGTCGAATCCGGAACTGGCCAAGCAGCTCGGACTCCAGACGACGGCGAAGCGCACGTTCTACGACCTGATCGTCGTCGGGAGCGGGCCCGCCGGCCTCACGGCGGCGCTCTACGCCGCACGCGAGGGTATCGACACGCTGGTGATCGAGCGCGCCGGCGTCGGCGGGCAGGCCGGCGTCACTGAGCGACTCGACAACTTCCCGGGCTTCCCCGAAGGTGTGACCGGCGCGGAGTTCGCCGACCGCCTCCGCCGGCAAGCTGAACGGTTCGGCGTCGAGATCCTCTCCGCACAGGACGTCACCGGGATCAAGACGCACTGCGAATCACCCGGCTGCGTCTACAAGACGGCACGGACCGCGGACGGCAACGAGTACAGCGCCTACGCCGTGCTGCTCGCGCTCGGCTCGACGTACCGGCGGCTTGAGGTGCCGGGCGAGGAGGACTTCATCGGCGCCGGCGTGCACTTTTGCGCCACGTGCGACGGCGCGTTCTATCGCGACAAGGAGGTACTCGTCATCGGCGGAGGCAACTCGGCCGGCGAAGAGAGCATCTTTCTCACGAAATTCGCGAGGAAAGTGACCATCGTGACCAGAGACGTGCGGCTTTCGGCGAGCAAGGTAATCGTCGAAAAAGTCGAGGCACATCCCCGGATCGGAGTCATCGGCAACGCGACTCCGGTGGCATTCCGCGGCGATGGCAAGCTTGAGACGGTCGTCCTCAAAAACACCTTAACGGGCGAACTCACGGAGATGCATCCCAATGGCGTGTTTGTATTTGTTGGCCTCTCGCCGAACACCGCGTTCGTCGCGAACGACGTGAGCCTCGACGAACGCCGCTTCATCGAGACCGACGCGACGCTACAGACGAACGTGGCCGGGGTGTTCGCGGCGGGTGATTGCAGGGCGGGCAGCACGAAGCAGGCCGCGTCGGCAGCAGGCGAGGGGGCGGCGGTGGCGCTGGCGATCCGCCGTTATATTGAACCACTCGCCGGCGGCGTTCCGGAACACAACCTCGCAGAGCGCGCTTCGTAGATAGGGTGGAGGCCCAACGTTCCATCGTCCGATGGCGCCTCGCGTTGCACGAGACCAAATCGTGGTAGATGTCTTAAAGCAACGCGCGTTGGCTGCCGCCACGACAGCCGGCTGCCGAAGCGACCCGCTGTTTTGGGAGGACGACCGGGCCGTTAGCTGAGGTGCGCCTGGGAGGCGCGCTCCGTCGCCGCCTTCATCGTCGGGAAGGCCTCGCGGCAGACGCCGCAGCCCTACACAGCGTCGCTCTTCGACGCCGCCCGCATCGCCGTGCCCTTCTTCGTGCTCTTCGTCTTGGTCCTCTTGTTCGGGGCGGCCTTCGACTTCGCCGGCCTCTTCGCGGGAGGCTCCTTCTTGGCCTTCGGCGGTTTGTCGGTTTTGACCGTGGGCTTCTGCTTCTCCGTCGCCTTCCGTCCGGTCCGCACCGGTACCGTCTCAATGCTCCAGAACCTCCATCCGTTGCATGAGACCCCGTCCATCGCCGCGGTTCCGGCCGACGACGGGCTCTTGTGCTCGGTCCCGTCGTCGAGCCGGTACCGCGGACCGTCGGCCGTCTGCACGACCTCGCACGTGCGCTCCGTTCCCTTGTACCGCGCCCGCAGCACGGTGCCGGTCTTCAAGTTCCTGTTGTCCAGTGGCATGACATCGCTCCTTGTTCGCGCCCTCCCGTTGGGCGACGCCATGCATCGCTCTTCGCGGGCCTGAAGTCAACGACTCACGCTCCTTCGTCGTATCTCATCCCGGTGGGTGTCGGCTCCGCGGGGACTTGACTTGCGCGCGAACCAGAGCGGTCATGTGACCATGCAACACCGGCGAACCGGCCCCCAGTCCATCGCAGAACTCATCGAGCTCTACCTGCTCCGCTGCCGCGTCGAGGGCAAGGCCGAATGTACGGTCCACGCCTATGGATGGACGCTCGGCCGCTTCTTGGGCAACCTCGCCGATCATGGCGTGCCCGCCACCGTCGGCGCTGTCACGCAGGAGGACGTGTACCGCTACCTCGGTAGCTTCTCCCATCTCTCGCTGGACACACGCCACCGGTACTTCCGCGAGGTGCGCTGCTTCTTCAACTGGCTCGTCGAGGCCGGACACCTGGAGGCGTCTCCCTTCGTGCACGTCCGCAACGTGCGCCTCCCCAGCAAGATCGTTCAGCCCTTCGCGCAGGACGACGTGAAGCTACTGCTGGCGGCGTGCCCCGACCAGCCGGTGGGCGTTCGCGACAGGGCGATCATGATGACCTTGCTCGACACCGGGCTGCGCGTCTCCGAGCTCGCGCAACTGAACCTCGATGACGTCAACTTGGAGTTGATGCGGCTGCGCGTGTTGCACGCCAAGGGGAACAAGCAGCGGGTCGCCTCGTTCTCCGACGCTTGCAAGCGCGACCTCGTCCGTTACCTGGACCTCCGGGGCGACGAGGCGGGACCGCTGTTCTGCGCGACCGACGGGCACGGCCGGCTGCGCCCGAATGCGTACCTGCACTCGAATGGCATCAAACAGATGCTGCGCCGCCTGGGACACAAGACCGGGTTGCCGAAAGTACACGCACACCGGTTCCGCCACACGTTCGCCACGTGGGCCATCGACCAGGGCGCGCGCGAACTGGATGTCCAGCTCCTGCTCGGCCACTCGTCGCCGGACATGGTGCGCCGCTACACGTCGTCCTACAACGCCGAGCAGGCGGCGAGGCGCCACGCGGAGTTCTCGCCCGCGATGACGCTCGACGCGGGCGCCGGCTAATCGGGGTCTCGCAGGCACCGAGCCAGTCTCCAAACTCTTCGGCCTTGTCACGTCGACCGTGACACCTACTCGATCGACGCGAAGGGTGCCGCACCTCGTCCTGGTGACTCGACGACCGGGTTTTGGGTGATGGGGTCACATCAGGTCGAGGACCGCCGCGCGCACCTTGTCCGGACTCGGCATAAAGGCAAGTTCGAGGGGCCTACTGAACGGCACTGGTGCGTGAGGTGCCGTGACCATCTTCACGGGACCGTCGAGGTCGTCGAACGCTTGGCCGGCGATCAGCGCCGCGACGTCCGCCGCCAACCCGCAACGTGGGAACCCCTCGTCGACGATGACGGCGCGGCCGGTGCGGCGCACAGACGCCAGCACGGTCTCCTCGTCCAGCGGCGCCAGGCTGAGCAGATCGACGACCTCGGCATCGATACCATCGGCCTCGAGCACCTTCGCCGCCTGCAGGCATACCGAGGTCGTGAGCGCCGCACCAACCAGCGTCACGTCGCGTCCTGCACGCGCTATTCTCGCGCGTCTGATCGGGAACTCGTACGCCTCTTCCGGGACGTGTTCGGACTGGCCGAGCAGGAGCTTGTGCACGCAGAAGATCACCGGATCATCGTCCCGGATAGCGGCCGTGAGCAGGCCTTTGGCGTGATAGGCGCTCGACGGCGCCACCACCTTCAACCCGGGGATGTGCGCAAAGAGCGAGTACAACATCGTCGAGTGCTGCGCCGCCATGCCGACGCCGGCGCCGACGTGGGTGAGCATGGTCAGCGGCACGTTGACGCGGCCGCCCGACATGTAATGAGCGAAGGCCGCCTGGTTCATGATCGGGTCCAGGCACACGCCGATGAAGTCGACGAACATCAATTCGGCGACCGGCCGGAGGCCGGTGATTGCAGCGCCAACGGCGGCACCCAGGTAGCCCATCTCGGAGATCGGCGTATCCAGCACGCGGTCCGCGCCGAACTCGGAGTACAGCCCCTTGTACTCGGCAAACGCGCCGCCCCAGGCTTCCGACAGCCCCTCGGCATCGCGCCCCGCTCCGCCGGCCACGTCCTCGCCGAGAAGGATCACCGTGGGGTCCCGGCGCATCTCAAGCCGGAGCGCTTCGGCGATTGCTTCTCGCATGGAGATGACGCGCTCGGAGGTCATCGCCCCACCCCGCTGTAGACGTCGGTCATGATCTCTGCGGGATCCGGCGTCGGGCTGCGCTCCGCGAATGCCACGGCCTCGTCGAGGCGGCGCTCGGCCTCCGCGCCGATGTCATCGAGCTGTTTGGAAGGCACACCGTGTTGCGTTTCGAGGTACTCCGCGCAACGAAGCAGGCAGTCGCGTGAACGGACCCACTCGACCTCCTCCGCCGACCGATAGCGCGCCGGATCACCGACGAAGTGCCCGGAGTAGCGGTACGTGTCGAACTCCAGCAACACCGGCCCCTGGCCCTCCCGCGCATGGGCGATCGCCTCAGTCGCCTTGGCGAACACATCGAGCACGTCCTGCCCGTCGCCGAGGATGCCCGGCATGCGATAGCCCGCGGCGCGGTCGACGACGTGCTCAGCGGCGAGCGCATACTCCACGGGCGTCGCTTCACCGTAGCGGTTGTTCTCGCACACGAAGACGATCGGCAGCTTCCAGATGGACGCGAGATTCAGCGCCTCGTGGAAGGCGCCGATGTTCGACGCACCATCGCCGAAGAAGGCGACGGCAACGCGGCCCGACTTTGTGAGCTTCGCCGTCAGGGCGGCGCCGCAGGCGATCGGCAGCCCGGCGCCGACGATGCCGTTCGCGCCGAGCATGCCGCGGCGGAAGTCGGCGATGTGCATCGAGCCGCCCTTTCCCTTGCAGGTGCCCGTCGCCTTGCCGAACAGCTCGGCCATCATCTCATTCGGATCGACGCCCTTCGCCAGGCAGTGGCCGTGTCCGCGATGCGTCGAGGTCACATAGTCGTCGTCGCGTAACGCCGCGCAGACGCCGGCCGCGACGGCCTCCTGGCCCACGTACAGATGCCCGACGCCGCTGAACGTGCCTTTCAGGACAGGTCGAGAAGCGCTGTTCAAACGCCCGGATCAGCACCATCGTCGCGTAGAGTCCAAGGGTCCGATCGAGCGAAGGCGCCCCACCGGCGTCATCGTCCCGCGTTGGCTCGCTCACAACCCTTCCTCCCTTTGGCGCGCGTGGCTAGCGCTGCGCGCCGTCCGGTCGAGCCGACTGTACGCGTGCGACGAGGCTTCAACTAGGGCCAAACGTCGCGGCGAGTCAGTGCCGGTACGCCTTCCTGAGCACCTCCGGAGGACTGTGACGGTCGCGCACGCCAGCCGTACACTGCTCAGCCGCTCCGAAAGAGGCCGTTCGGCCCCTGACGGCGACCGCCCGATCCTGCGTTGATCGAGCAGCGACACGTGACCTCGCATCACGTTCCGGTCGACACCAGGAGAGATGAGCATGTACGTGGAACTGAACAAGACACTCACTCCGGAGCAGCAGGCGCTCCGGGACCAGATGCACCGCTTCGGGGCAGAGGTCATCCGGCCGGCGGCGGTCGAACTGGACAAGCTCACCGCCGACGAGGTGATCGCGCCAGGGTCACGGCTCTGGGACCTGTTCCGCCAGGCGTACGGCCAGGGCTACCACCTGCGCGGCTTCCCGGAGCAGCTGGGCGGCGCCGCGTTGGGGCCGCTGGAGCAGCATATCGTCGGCGAGGAGATGGGCTGGGCGTCGGCCGGGATCTCGATCAGCCTCGGCGTCACCGCGTTCCCGTTCTCGTTCGCTGCGCAGTACGCAGCCATCACCGGCAACAAGGCGCTCATGGACGAAATCGTCATGCCGTACGTGAACGACCGGGAGGGCAAGTACATCGGCTGCTGGGCGATCACCGAACCCGAGCATGGTTCGGACACGCTCCTCTTCGGGACGGAGCAGTTCCGCGACTCCGACATCACGTTCCAGGTGCAGGCGCGCCGCGACGGTGATGACTGGATCATTAGCGGCCAGAAGTCCGCATGGGTGTCGAACGGCACGATCGCGACGCACGCCTGCACCTTCCTGACGATCGATGCAACCCGCGGGATGGATGGCGGCGGCGTGGCGGTGATCCCGCTCGACCTGCCCGGCGTGTCCAAGAGCCCGCCGCTGCGGAAGCTGGGGCAGCGCGACCTGAACCAGGGCGAGATCTTCTTCGACGACGTGCGCATCCCAAAGCACTACATGCTCGTCGAGCCCGAGACGTACCCGATGATCATCGACAACATCCTCGCTGGCGCGAACGCGGGGATGAGCACGACGTTCACCGGCCTGGCGAGAGCGGCGTTCGAGGAAGCGCTGGCGTACACGCGCCAGCGCAAGCAGGGCGGCAAGTTGATCTGCGAGCACCAGCTCGTGCAGGACCGGCTGTTCCGCATGTTCCGAAAGGTCGAGGCTGCGCGGGCGCTCTCGCGAGCGGCCTCGATCTACAACCGCAGCACGGTGCCGCCGGCGACGGAGTACTCGATCGCGGCGAAGGTCGAGAGCACACAGACCGCGTTCGACGTGGCGAGTGACGCCATCCAGCTGATGGGGGGATATGGGCTCAGCCAGGAGTTCCACGTCGAAAAGCTGTTTCGCGACGCGAGGGCGTCGATGATCGAGGACGGCGCGAACGAAGTGCTCGGCCTCGCGGCGGCCCGGCGCATCATCGACGGGTACCGGATATGAGGACGTAGCCGCAGGCCCGCGGTCCGGCGCGGTGGTGGAGCTGGCCCCATCACTCAGGGATGGCGGGCGTTCCCGGCCTCGCATCGTTCATGGCGGAGACCTGGGCCTCGGGTGACGGCCAAGGCCCGCTGTTCTGCGCGACCGACGGGCACGGCCGGCTGCGGGCGCGTCCGCGGCGTCCGTACCGAGCTCATCTTCGAACACGAGGCTGGCAAGACGTAGTTGCCGATCAGCCTTCTTGGCCGCCATGGTGCGGCAGCATCTCCAAATGATCGGTTGACAGGTGGAGGGGTTTCACAGGCTTGACAAGCAGATCGGCGCAGTAGAACATAGGTGCTATGAGCAGGCACGAAGATCCCTTTCCGACGCCATTCGCCGAAGGAACGGTGCGTCAGACCATCGTTCACTACGTCGGTCGAAAGCGGGGTGGCATGACGTACCGGGGGCGCGCGAGCGGGCGCCGTTATGCGTTCGATCTGGATGAGTGCTGCCAGTACATACCCGACGAAGACCTCGAGCTGTTTCGCGTGCACAGTGAATTCGACGTGTTCGATGGCGACGACTCGCATATCGATCCTGTGCGGGATCGAGCAAGGGCCGAACTTGAACACCTAAAGGAAGAGATCACGCAACAGGTGATGACCGATCTGTCCTCCCGCCTGCCACCTCCCCGCGCAACGAGCAATGGATCGCTTGGGAGAAAGCCCGGCACCGGCTTCGGTGCGTTTCTTGATTGCCTCATGGACTGCAGGGATCTCCGCGGCCTCTACGGGTCCGTGGGGTCAGCGTATGACGCCATTGCCCAGCGAACCAAAGTGACGCCGGAATGGTCTGGGCACGTGCCTCCCCGCGAGAACTTCCCCAATCTGCGCTCGCACGGTCGCCGCCAGCGCCTCGATCGCGGCGGTTGCACCTGGCGCCGCCATCCCGAACCGTGGCCGCTCTAGGAATTCGAACCTCCGATTAATTCGAGCATCGGATAATCGTAGGACGGGCGCTGTACCGCGTCGTAACGTCGGCCTCAATGAATGCCGACCGAACGAACGCCCTGTTGCCCTTCCCCGGGAGCAAGCGCAAGCTCTGGCCGCTGATCGCCGCGCTCCTCGGCCAGGTCAAGCCCATCGGGACATGGCCTGAGACCGCGTTCGCCGACGTCTTCCTCGGCGCGGGGAATATCGCCCTGGCGGCCAAGACCGTCGGCTTCGGGAAGGTCGTGGCCAACGACATCGCCGAGCGGTCGCTGATCACGGGCCGGGCGCTGATCTGTAACGCCGACACGCGGCTGGCGCGGCACCGCGCCCTCCGGTTGCTGCAGCCCGCCCCGGAGATCCACCGCAAGGAGCCATCGGTACTGCAACGCCTTCCCGCCCCGGCCGATGCCGTGCTCCGGCGCTGCTGGGCGCACCTCCACGGCGGGACGTTTGTCGGCGTCGAGCGGGACTTGATGTGGCTCCTTGCGCTGAAGTTGCTGCTGCGCTGCTTCCCGATGAGCCTGCCGACAGCGTCCGATGCCCGGCACGCCGCCGCCGGCGACTTCGATCGGGTGAGCCATCGCCGTCTCGGCCACTACCTCGGCGCCGCCGCCGGCGTCGCCCGGCCCGGGACGCTGTTGCGAATTGCCCGTAGCATCAACGAGGCGATCGTCCCCGGAGCTGCCGAGGTGCACGGGCTCGACGTCTTCGACTTCTTGTCCCGGGTCGAGGCAGACGTCGTGTACCTTGACCCGCCCTACGGCGGCACGCAGGCCTACGAGAAGGCCTTCGCCCTCGTCGACGAGTTCATCGGCGTGCCGCCGGTGCCGCAGAGCGCCTTCTCGTCGCGGCGGCCGCCACTGGACGACCTGGTCGCGGCCTGCAGCCACATCCCGGTGCTGATCTTCTCGATCAACAACAGCCTGCTTGACGAAGACGGTGCTCGCGCCCTCGTGGCCCGCCATCGCCGCGTCGAGCGCTTGGTGTCGGTGCCGTACACCCATTACCGGTCGGTGGCGAGCGCCGAGAAGAACCGCAAGAACCGGGAGCTACTCGTGCTGGGGGTGCGATGAACCAGAAAGATCTCGGCAGCAGCGAAGAACTACAGAAACTTGTGTGGCTCGCCATTGACCAGCTTGTGCCGCACCCGTTGAACGCCAACGTCATGTCGCCGGAGCTGATGGCGAAGCTCAAGGAGAACATTGGGCGCACGCGCCGGTATCCGCCGATCATCGTGCGCCGCCGCGCGGGCGGCATGTTCCAGGTGCTCGACGGCTGGCACCGCATCCTGGTGCTCGGCGAACTGGCCGAACTCGGCGCCTGGTGCATCGCCTGGGATGTCAGTGACGGGGATGCGCTGGTGTTGCTGGCGACGCTCAATCGACTGCACGGCGAAGATGTTCCGGGGAAGCGGGCGGCCCTGATCGCCGAACTGCAGCAGCACGAAACACTCGCCCGGCTCGCGCTCCTGCTGCCGGAGTCCGAGGCGGAGCTACAGTCGACGCTCGACCTGATGGACTTCGATCTCGACGGCCTCGTCGCCGGTCTTGCCGCACAGGCGGAGCGCGCAGCGGCAGAGGGCCCGCAGCTCTTTACATTCGCCGTCGATCCGGCTGATGCGCCGGTGGTCGAGCAAGCACTCGAACAGGCCGTAGAGGGTTTGTCCGGCAAGAACCGCCGGGGCCAGGCTCTCGTCCTCATCGCCTCGCAGTACCTGGAGGCGTCCTGATGTCGGCATCCTCGCGCCAGGAGGTCGCGTTTCAGGAATACGTTGCGCTGGGTCCGAGTCGGAACCTGCGGGATCTGCGGGCGGGGCTCGCCGGGCGGCACCAGCGCGGGCGCGGGCGCGCGCCGTCGCTACGCACGCTGGAAGGGTGGTCGTCCCGCTACCGCTGGCAAGAGCGGCTTGCCGACATCGAGCGCCGGGCACGCGAGGAGCAGGAGCAGCAGCAGGTCGAGTGGGTCAAGCAGTACCGGGAGCGACTCCGGCAGGAAGGATATCTCTTGCAGCAAAAGGGCATCGAGTGGCTAAGCGGCAAGCTGGCGGCGGAGGTCACGGCGCAGGCGGCCATCAGGGCGATCGACACCGGGTTCAAGCTCGAGGCACTTGCCCTGGGCGAGGCTACAGAGCGGATCGCAGTAGAGGATGAGGACGAACGGTTGAAAGGACTCAGCGATGACGAACTTGAACTATTCATCCGAGAGGTACGCGCGCGCCTACAACAAGGCGAGGCGGCAAAGGGCGAAGCGGCACCCTGAGAACCTCCTGTACTTCGCGGAGGGGTACCGGATGATCAACGGTCGGCCGTTCGAGGTGCCGCCGGCCCTGCACGAGGTCTACGCCGACGAGCATCCGTTCATCGTGATCCGCAAGCCGAGCCAGGTGGGCGTCACCGAATACAACATCAACCTGGCCCTTTGGGCTGCCGACACGGGCTACGCCGGCCGCGGCAACTGCCTGTACATCCTGCCGACGGGGGAGATGGCGGCCCGCATCTCGCAGGCGCGCGCCAACAAGGCCATCGCGGAGAGCACGTACTTGCGGCAGAGGACGAAGCCGGAGAGTACCGAGCTCAGGGGGCCCTCCAATATGTACCGACGCTCGGTCGGCCCGGGCATCGTCTACTTCACGGGCTCCGACCAGGAGACCCAGTACAGCGGTATCGACGCGGACCTGGTCATCCTCGACGAGTTTGACTTGATGAAGGAGGAGGTGCTCTCCCTCGCGCAGGCCCGGACGCGCTCGAGCCGCCGGCCGCTCGTCCGCGTGACGTCCACGCCGACGCTGCCAGATGTCGGAGTGTCATACCTGTATGAGCAATCCGACCAGCGATTCTATGAACTTGAGTGCCCGGCCTGCGGAAGCTGGCAGGAACCGCAGTTCCCTGCCAGCGTCGATTGGGAGCGGCTCGCCGTGGTGTGCCTGCAGTGCCGGGCCGCCCTCGACCCGTGGCGCCCTGGTCGATGGACCGCCCGTAATCCGGCCGTTACCGAGATCCACGGGTACCAGCTGTCGCGCCTCATCCTTCCCAATCCACCCCTCTACGACATGAAGTTGATCATGGACGAACGCGTTCCCACGACGCTTGAGACGTTCTATCGCCAGGACCTTGGAATGGCGCACGTTTCCGAAGAATCGCGGCTGACCCCCGACGTGATCGAACGGTGCGCGGCCGATTACGAGATAGATCTGAAGCTCAAGACGGTGGTGATGGGCATCGATGTCGGCAAGCGCCTCCACGTCGTCATCCGCGGCCGGTTCAACGACGAGTGGTATCTCTTGGACGCGTTCACCGTGACCGAGTTCGAGGAGCTTGAGGCATGTTTCGCGTGCTACAACATCGTCTGCTGCGTTGTCGACGCCCGGCCAGAGACGCGGGCAGCCCTGGCCTTCCAGCAGCGCCATCGTGGTGTCGTGTGGCTTGCCAACTACCTCCAGCAGGGCGTAGAACCTGATTGGGATTGGCACTCAGGTGTTGTGAGCGCGCCGCGTACGCTCATTATCGACGAGATGATGCATCGGTTCCGGACGGCGAATTTCCACGTGCCGTCGCGATATCGTGAGATCGAAGGTGGAGCCTACTTCAAAGAGCTTCAATCGCCGGTACGGACCGAAGAGCCTGACCGGTTCGGGCATCCCGTTGCGACCTATAGCCACACGCGGCCCGATGACTTCGCGCACGCTGAGGTGTACGCCACGCTGGCGTCGATTCGCGCCGCTCTGACGGGTGGGGTAATCTTCCTAGGGCTCGATAGCGACGGCCGATGGCGCGCGCAGTCACCTCGGAGCAGTGACTTCGACGTCTGAATCCGCCGCAGTTCTGCCGCAGATCTGCCGCAATACCGAAGCTGCTTGGGCCGCACCAGAGTACTTCCCAAGCAAAGGGTCGCCGGTTCGAGTCCGGTCTCCCGCTCCAAGCCCTTATAGATAATGAAGGCGCGCCGTGAGGCGCGCCTTCATCGTGCCGAATTCGGCGACCATTTGCTTACTGAGCACAGAGCCGCGGACTGGTAGACTCCTCCCAAGGACGAGCGCTGCATGCGCGGAAAATGACGTAGCAATGCGGAGATGCGGTTCTGTCAGATCTCAGGGTGCCATGGCGCAAGGGCCATCGTGAATCACGGCGGGTTCTGGCCGCCGTGACTACGCTGCTGCCAGCTCCGTCATCAAGTCCTGCCACCTGCTGCTGAAGATCTGGCGCTTGCTCACTGAAGAGACCTGTTGGCCGCGCGGTGAATGGATCCGCACGTACTGACGCAACTCTTCGAACGCCGAGCAGAAGCGCGTTGCCGACTCGATCTGCCCGAACCCTAACATGGGATAGTACCGCTGCTTGATCGCCCGATGATCTTGTTCGATCCGGTTGTTCAGGTACTGGCTCTGCCGGTGCCGTACCTTCCGCCCGAGGATCCAGTGGATCGCCTTCCCGTACGCCGGATGCTGGTCCGTCGTGACACGCAGCGGCGTGCGCATCGCGATCTCCACTAGCCGCCGGAGGAAGCGCCGTGCCGCCGCCCGGTCCCGCTGATCACTGAGCATCGAATCCAGCAGGTTCCCTTCCCGGTCGATGGCGCGGTAGAGGTAGCGCCAGCGCCCACCCACCTTCACGTAGGTCTCATCGAGGTACCAGGAGCGGCCGGCCTGGCCATGGCGCTTGGCACGCAATCGTGCACTGACGAGGGGCGCGAAGCGGAACTCCCAGGCCCGAATCGTCTCGTGGGACACCTCGTAGCCCCGCTGGCCGAGCAGCTCGGCGACATCGCGGAAGCCGAGTTTGTAGCGGAGGCGCCAGAGGACGGCCAACAGGACGATGTCGGTGGGGAACTGCAGATCGTTGAAGGGGGTGCCGGTGCGTTCATTGAATCGGCGGTGGCACAACCTGCACGAGAACCTGCGGTAGCCAAGGGCGGAGCGGTGCTTGCGTTCGCTCGTGGCGGTCGATCGGCAGTGCGGGCAGTCGATGGGGTACATCCTCGTCTCAGGACTGAGACAAGGCTACCTCTCTGAGCCTTGAGTTCTGACGGAACCCGCTTGCTCACTCGTCGCGCGCGCCAACATGGCGCGGCGAAGCGGCGCCTCCGGAGCCGAAGACGAGGACCGCGGACGTGCACTGTTGGAGCGTCTCGACGTCGTCGCCGTACCGGCCGTCGCCTGGCTCAGGCGATAGGGGTCGAACGTATCCCGGATGGCCGGCACGCGGATTGTTCGCCAGTTCGAGTCCGGTCTCCCGCTCCAATCCCTTCCTTATATGGACGGCCCGGCAATGTGCCGGTGCGGGGCCAAGAATGTCAGCCGCATGGCGATCCCCGGTCGCTATCCCACGCGGCTGGCGAGCACGCGAACGGCCTCCTGACAGAATGCCGAGTCGCCAACCATCGCGGCGCGGATGCCATCGATCAGCTCGGCAGGATCGGAACCCTTGATGAGGTAACCGACCGCGCCTGCGTCGATCGCCTTGAAGACACTGTCTCGCTCCAAGAAGACCGTCAGGACGATAATGAGCGCCGTCGGCTTATGCGCCAGGATCTGTCGGGTTGCCTCGATGCCGTCCATTTCGGGCATCACAAGGTCCATCAGCACAACGTCCGGGTTCGTTTCGCGGCTCAACCTGACCGCCGCCGCGCCATCCACCGCCTGCGCGACGAGGTCCATGTCGTGATAGTTCGCGAGGAGCTGCGCGATGCCCGCCCGTACAGCGTCACGGTCATCTGCCAGAAGAACACGGATCATATCTCAATACCTCGGTTGTATTGCCGTCCCGACCGTCGCCCGGCGTGCCGCCGGAGTCTCCGTCGCTGGTCCGAGTCTCAACGACGGTGTTTGGGCCCGCGGACACGGTGAACCTGGTTTGGGGTGTGGGACGGACTTGCACGTCCCACACCCAGGGCGCGTGATGTGGACTGCGGAAGCCGATGATCGAGCGGGAGCGGCGCGGACGGACGCTGCACGCGATCATCTCCGCCACCTGCGCCATCCGATGGCACCCGCCAATGCAACGATGAGTACCGCGGCCACACCGACGAAGTAGAGCGTGCGGTTGCCGCCTGATGACGTGGCCGTCGACGGCAGAGCGGTCACGTCGGGCTGCTTTGCGTTGCCCGCGGCGGAGGCCGCCGCCGTGCTGGCCGCGGCCTTTGTCGGCGTGTTGGTCGCTTTCACTGGGGCCGGGCAGTCGCCTTCCTGGCCGGTGCCGACGAGAATTGTTTTCGAAGTCGTGTCCACGACGTTCGTCTGGGGTAGCGAGGTCGTTCGGTCGATCGTGTACGTGTCGGTCGTTTGGTTGCCTGGCGCGTTGATCAGGTTCATGACCAGGCACCCGTCCCCCGTGGTGTTGAACGTGAACACCGCCAGCTGCCCGGCGGCCGCGATCGAGGCGCGCCCATCGCCTATCGTCGCGCAGCCGAGGATGCGTTGCCCATCCGACGGGGTCGAACCAAAACACAACGGCGACGGGGTCGCCGTGAGCAGCGGCCCGTTGAGGTCCGTGATGCTGTTCAGCGTCAGGCCGCCGCCCGCCGTCGTCGCAATGTGGATGTTGTAGCCCGACCACGGGTCCGTCGCAGCACCCGTCACCACTTCGATGGTCCGTGCGTTCCCGCCGCCCCCGACCGCTCCCAGGGAGATGGTGCCGCCGGAACCTGACGCCGGCGTATTCGTCGCGTTCGTCGCGTTCGTCGTGCTCGGCGCTGTCGGGGCGTTCGTCGGCGTGCTCGTAAGCGTGCGCGTGGTCGTCGACTTGTCCGTGTTGGTGGGCGTGTTGGTCGCCTCCACGCCGCTCGGACAATCGTTGTTCTGACCGGTACCCACGAGAATGTTCATCGGCGTCGTGTCCACCACGTTGGTTTGGGGCAACGACGTGGCCCGGTCGATGGTGTACGTGTCGGTCGTTCGGTCGCCGGGCACTGTGATCAGGTTCACAACCAGGCATCCGTTCCCCGTGGTGTTGAACGTGAACACCGCCAGCTGTCCGGCCGTCACGATCGACGCACGCGTGGCGCCTATCTCCACGCAGCCGAGGATGCGCTGCCCAGCCGATGGCTCCGAGTCAAGACAGATCGGGCCGCCCGCGAGCAACGATCCGTTGGCGTCCGTGATGCTGTTCAGCGTCAGTTCGCCGCCTACCGCTGTCGCGATGTGGATGTTGTAGCCGGACCACGGATCCGTCGCAGCGCCCGTCACCACCGCGACGTTCCGTGCGCTGCCGCTGCCCCCCGCGGCGCCCAGCGATATCGTGCCGCCATTACCGCTCGCCGAGACGGCATCCAGCGCAACGGTCAGGACCGCCAGGACAATCGCGAACATGAACGGCACCGCCAGGATGCGCTTCACCAACAACCTCTTTCACAGGGGCGTCCGTGCACTCTGGTTCGAACACGCGAGCATCCGCGCTGACGAGCAAGGGAACAGCATCCGATTGGCAGGTGACGGACACCGTACTCGGTCACCGCCGCCGCTTTCGCCAGCCCGCGGCCCCAATCGCTGCCGCGAACAGCGCGGCGGCCGCAGCGATGATGTATACCGCGTGGTTGCCGCCTGATGACGCCGCCGCCGATGGCAGGGCGGTCACGTCGGGCTGTTCTGAGATGCCCCCAACGGTGGACGGACAGTCGCTGTTCTGGCCCGTACCCACGAGAATCTTTTTCCAGGTCGTGTTCACGACGTTCGTTTGTGGCAGCGACGTCGCCCGGTCGATCGTGTACGTGTCGGTCGTCTGGTTGCCTGGCACCGTGACCAGGTGCACGACCAGGCACCCGTTCCCCGTCGTGTTGAACGTGAATACCGCCAGCTGGCCGGCCGCGACGATCGAGGGACGTCCGTCACCTATCGTCGCGCAACCGAAGATCCGTTGCCCGGGCGATGGGTTCGAGCCAAAACACAACGGCGACGGGGTCGCCGTGAGCAGCGACCCATTAACGTCCGTGATGCTGCTCAGCGTCAGTCCGCCCCCCACCGCCGTCGCGATGTGGATGTTGTACCCGGACCACGGGCTCGCCGCAGCGCTCGTCACCACTTCGACATTCCGTGCGTTCCCGCTGCCCCCCGCCGCCCCCAGCGAGATCGTGCCGCCGGCGCTTGCCGAGACTGCATGCAGCCCGACGCTCAGGACCGCGAGGGCAATCGCGAGTGTGAAGGGCACTACCAGGATGCGCTTCACGGACAACCTCTTTCGCATAGGTCGTCCGTGCCATCTGGTCTGTACCCCTCACCTCGGGGACGGAGCTGGCCTTCCCCATGCAGGGGATTGTCCCTAGGCCGGTATGCGTGACATTCCTGCATTGCGCTCTCCATTCTGGGAATGGACCCCCCCGGGGTCAGGTGCACGGGGCGCCACCACCGTGGCGCCCCGTGCGTAGGGCTGCTATGGACCTGAGCAGTCGGTCACCGGTTGGGTGAAGTAGGCACCCATCAACGCGATGTCGATGATGTTGATGCTCCCGTCGCGGGGTGTCGGCCCCTGATCACGCCGTGCCGTCGCCGGTGTCACGGCATGGCCGAACTCACTGCCAACCGCGGCGATATCGATGATGTTCACGAAGCCATCGCGTACGACATCGCCGCGCATGATCTCGCAGAAGGCGGCCGGGGACTCCGGCGGCACCATCGCCAGTTCGTCGAGGTTGGTGTAACCGTCATCGTCATCGTCGCGGTCGACGGGATTGGGCGTGGCCGTCGGCGTCGGCGTCGGTATCGCAACCTGGTCGAGGCACTTCAACATGAACACCCCGCCCGAAGCGCAGGTATTCGGCAGGACCCGGAACAGGCCCCACATGCCGGCCTGGGTGAACGGACGTCGCAGATCACCGTAGAAGTAATCGCCGGGTTGCTGCCCATCGCCGCCCGCTCCGCCGGAGATCGACAGATCCATCTTCTCCCACGGCCCCACCGCGCGGCTCTGCCACTTGCTGGAATCCGGGATGTACATATCGCCCGCCCACGACATGCCGCCGAGGTTGAAGACATGCAACTGTTCACTGCCGGGCGCGCCGAGCACGTGGACCTTGACCGGGTCGCCGGCGTAGGCCCGCAGTGTCGGCGTCGACGGGTCGCCGTGGACCAGCGAGCTGAACATGTTGGCGTCATCGACCCGCGGCGCGACCTGGCGGTAGTTGATCAATGATGGGCCGGTCACGTCCGCCGGGTACGGCATGGTGTTCTGTCCGATGCTTGGGTCATGGTCGGCGAGGATTGTGGTGAAGTCACGGTAGCTCGCCGTGTTGGGCGCGTGCACTTCGACCTGGGCCCCCACATCGACGGCCGCGCCGGACACCGGATCGCTGAATGTAGCGCCGGCTGGGGCCACGACCACTGCTCCGTACAGCCCCTCCTCGCCACCTCGGTCAGCGCCGAAGTCGGAGATCATTGTGCTCTCCAGCCTGACGTTGTCCGCATAATAGGTGAACGTGCGTGACGCTCCAGGTAGCACCATGGTGTTGGGATTGCCCCCGACGTTGATACCGGCTGAGTTCATGTCGCGCAGCAGTCCTCCGACGTGGAACGACGCGCTCACGAAGGCACGCTGGTTGTGCAGCGTGACGTTTACGCATTCGCCCTGCGCGACGTGCAAGACGAGTGGCTCCGGGAACAGCAGGCCGTTCGCAACTGCGGCCGCCCGAGACTCCTGCACGAATGCCGCCGCAGGGCTCCTCTGGCCCTCGCCCCCGCTGCCGGCGACATCGACCGCGCTGATGGCGACGTTGTGTTGCGGTGCGCCCGCCGGACACGTTGCCGTCTGCGCCGGGATCGTGGCATCCGGCAGCGGCTTCAAGTTGTCCGGATCCAGGTTTCCGAGCACGCGGAGAATGCCCCACGCACCGTCCCGGAATCGTCGATCCTCCCCGTCGTGGTAGATGAAATCTCCCGCGACGTGGTGCGGTCCCCCAGCGCCTCCGTCCAGGATGAGCGTGAACTTCTCGGACACCGTCGAGTGGACCGTATCGATCGGACTCGACGTGACGCCGAGGGCGTCCCGGAATCGCGGCTCGGCGAAGGTCCGGTGCCCGTCGATGCTGAGGGTATTCGTGCCCTGCCCCACGTTGATATTCCGAATCACTACATCGTCGCCCGTGTACGCCTTGAGGATCGGCGTGAACGGGTCTCCGCCGCAGGACGTGCTGAAGCGTTGTGCCCGATCCAGGCAGGGACGGTCGGTCCATGGTTCGGCGCGGAGGTTCAAGGTCGCTTCCGGCGGTGCCGGCTGGTTGGGCGCCGCTACCCCTTCATGATCGTTGATCGTCCACACGGCGAACTCTCGATAGGCGCCCCGTACGACGCCAGGAATCAGCGCGCACCCGTTGGTCATGCCGTCGTCGATGGCAACGCAGGCCGGATCGGTGTGGATGTCGGCAGCGGCGCCGGCGCGGATCTCGGCACCGCTGACCGGATCAAAGTACCGCGAGCCGGCAGGCTCAATGATCAGTTGCCCGACCATCCCATGGCTCCAGCCGTGGATGCCGTTGACGTGGTCGTGGAAGAAGATGTTGTCGAGTTCCACGTCCGGGTACCAGCGGTACTGGACGAACTCGGTGCCGGCCCACTCGTTTACGGGGTGGGCGTTGTTAACGGCCTGCGACAGCGTCAGCTGCGAGTTGAGGACATCGATCGATACGATCTGCCGGATCTCGATGTCTTCGGTGCCCATGCCGATCGCGATCCACACGCCCGGCTGGAACTTGGCAACGCTCGATAACGTGAGGGTTGTGTCACCGGGGTTCAGGGCAGCCGTCAGCTGCGGGTCAACGATCTTGTACGGGCGAATCGACTGCTCGTACGAGAATCCCGTGATCACACCATCGGAGGCTTGCGTATCGAACTGGACGTGATGAATGTGGATGTTAGTCTTCGAGAACGGTACTTCCTCGCCGCCGTCCTTCAGTTCACTGGTGTAAGTGATCGCAAGGCAATCGCCGATATTGCCGCGAATCGCCAGCGGCTCCCGTGACGCCAGGCCTGCGTACACCTTCGTGCCCGCGTAGATCCCGTCCTTGTCCTGCGCCAGCACGTCGAGTGCCCCGAGCGGATCGATCGCGTTGCTCTTACCGGGGTTGGTGATCTGGATGGGCACAGCGATGCCCACGATGTTGTACTTCCGCAGCGGCGCTCCAGACGGGCAGATCCCGTCGGGGCGGTTGGCCCACGGGTCAGCCGGCGCGGTACTCGTCGTGCCCACCGGGAGGACAGGACTGGGTGCCTGACCGCCATATTCGCCGAGATAGGGCGCACCAGAGTGGCCATTCGGCGCGAAGGGCGGGCGCTTGCCGATGTGCGGCCGGGGCAGCGGGAAAGCCGGACGCCCATTGTCAGGGTTAAACAACAGCTTCGGTCTATCGCCAGCGCCGATGTAGCCGCCGCTGTTGAACGGAACGGGCTGGCCGCCGATCAGGTACGTACTCGTGGTTGGCTGATCGATCATCAGCGCCGCCGGATGACCTGGCACAGCGTTCGCATAGTCCGGCCAGAGCTGAGTCTGCCCGTTCAGAGCGACGTTGCTCGTTCGGTCGGGTTCGCCCACGTAGATCGGCTTGCCCGTCGAAGTGTCGACGGCCCAATCCCACACTGAGGCATCCTGGTCGGCCGTGTCGCGGGTCTCGATGTTGATGTCGTGCGTCACGCCCTGCGTCGGGAGCTGCGGCCGGATCCAGGCGTCGAGATTGTCCGCGGTGATCGTCTGGCCGTTGATCGTCTTGCCGATCAGCGCGGAGGAATCGACCGCCGCCAGCAGCGGCGTGCGATCAGGCAGGGGCTGCAGATCCGGCTGGAGCGTGTCGTACACGCGCCAGTAACCCCACATGCCCGAGAAGTAGTGGTGCGCGATGTGGCAGTGGAAGAGGAACTCACCGGCGCCCTGCTGTGCACCACCGGCGCCGTTCTCAATCTCGAGATCGAACGATTCGCCGGGACCCATCGATTGCGAGTCGAGACGCGCCGATTCCGACTGTACCTCGACCGGATGCTTGTCCAGGCCGGTCTGGCTGTAGTCAAAGGTCGGGTCGGCCATCGGGTTGAAGCGCCAGCGATCGGAACCGCCATGGAGGTGGTAGACGTGGAAGACCTCGCTACCGCCGTGCACGAGCCGAAACTTCGTCGGGTCTCCCAGGTAGCCGCGCGGGATGATGTTTGTGGTATCGCCGAACGTGTACGAGCCGTAGACGACCGACTTCTGGTCGTCCGCGAAATTGAGGCGATCCATGAAGGACTCGGAGCGGTAGTTGATCGCCCGCGATCCGGGCCGGTATGCGCCGGTGTGCGGGTCGATCGTGGGCAACGGCATGCCGCTGAAATCCAGGGGCACGTTGCGTTCGCTCTCGTTGCCGATCTCGTGGAATACCTTGACGTTCTCGCGGAATGCCTTTCCGGTTCCCGGGACAATCACGGCTTCCCAACCCGAGATCTGAGACTGGCCCGTGGTGGGATTCAGGTACGTGGAGCCAGGCGGCTCGACGTTGAGCGTGCCAAAGAGGCCGTGTGCTACCGCCTGGCGGTTACCGGGGCCCGGGTGGATGTAGTGAGCCCCCTCGAGCGTCTTGTCCACCGGAATGTAATAGGTATAGGTCGTAGTGATGCCGGCGGCAGCGAATGATGGCGGATTGTTGCCGATGGCATCACCCGACGAATTCGTCGTGAACGAGAGCCCATCGATGTGCATTCCATACGCGTTGCTCGTGGACCACGCCACGGGCCCGGTCGTGGCGTTTGTGAAATTAATGACCACACAGTCGCCCTCGTTGGCGCGGATGGCCAGCGGCTGCAATGGATCGTCGGCGAGCCCGATCGACAGCGAGCCGGGGCCCGCAGCCTCCTGATCGCGCACCGCTCCGATCATGCTGCTCAGCACGTACATCTGCGCGTGCGGGTCGTTGTCTCCAAAACGGTTCAGCCACATCTTTACGTCAATGGCGGAGACGGCGAACACCTTGACGGGCGCGCTGGCGGGACACGGCTCGTTCGTTGTCGCGGCCTGCCCCGTTGAGGCGACGGTGGCCAAGTAGCCGATGGCGCCAACAGACATCAGCACCGGCACCCATGCGGCCATCACCATTTGGCGACGTGAGATCGCGGGCGCGGCCCGAACTGGCCGCCGCGCCGGTGCATCTGCTTCAGCCCGTACGTTCCGTCGTAGAACGAACGCCAATCCCAGCGCGATGGCGAGGTTCGCCGCGAACGCAATGAGCCCGTCGTGCGCCATGTGCACGACAAGCGGCACTGGCTGACCGTGGTGATGTAGCGGTGCGCCGAACAGTGCGCTGTGAGCGGGAACCATCAACGCGAGTCCGAGACTCACGGCGATCGCGGCTACGGCCGCCAGCGCGGCCGCCGCGGTCGTCGTCGACGGCCCGGTGCTCGTCCGCCGAAGCAGCCGCGCCGCCACCAGGGTGGCGAGCCACACGCACAACACGACGACTGGCAACGCTAGAGTCGAATCGCGGAGCCAATGGACGATGGGGGACGGTTCGTTCCGTTCCGTGGCTCCCTGAGCGCGATGCGCCACTTGGAGCCAGAAACCACCGCCATACGCTAATGCGAGACTGAGCGCGGCAACGGCGGATCGGCCGAACGGCCAAAGCGCCCGCGGAAGTGAATGAGTCCATCGGTCTTGCATGTTGTGTGCCCTCATGTGCGTTCATCAGCCTTCCAGGCCGGTGCTCCTGCTCCGACTCAATTTGTTGAGCTAGTGGTGCGGCTGCTCTTGCGAGCCGGCCGGCGTCGCCTCAGTCTTACCCAGGTCCACCACGATCGCTTGCGCGCGCCCGGGATCCGTGAACTCGATCCAGTATCGGGATCCATCCTGCGGGACGACGAAGCTGAGGTTCGCGGTCACGGATGCGCCGGACTGCAGATGGCCGTTGCCGGTGCTGGAGGTCGTTGGCGGAGTGCCAGGACCGCCGTTCTCCGTCCGCAGCAAGAACTGTCGGGGCGCGTAGCTTACGGCTGCGCCCGTGCTGTTGGTGAGGGTGATCGCGACCTCGATCTGCGCCTTGTCGGGGCCCACTAAGTTCTGGACCCCATGCGTCACGCCCCCGAGCTGCTCGGAGGTCAACCCTGCGAGTTGCTCCACCGGGTAGACGGTGAGCGTCCCAAAACTTGTAGGGATGGGCTGGCCGGCGGTGAATGTCTGCGCTTCGCCCACGTTCGATGGTCCCGCATCGTGGGACCCGTCTGAGGCGGGCGAGGACAGCGTGGTCACCGTTACGACCAGCCCGGCGACGGCCAACGCGACCGTGAAGGTGGCGAGGGCCACTAACGGAAGCGCCCTGCGGACTCGGAGAGCGCCGAAGCCCGTAGGAGCCGCCGCCGGGGTGGACACGAATGATTCCTTGCGATGGCCGACCCGAGCGTCGGCCGCCGCGTCTTCAATTTCTTCTCGTGGATGACGTGCCGCACGAGTTGCCCGCGAGGACACGAACGGCCAGCGGACGCGCGCCCGAAGCGCGGGCACTGCGTGTCCGTCTGACGTCACAGCGCGGGACAACACGTTCAACATGCGCCGGACAGCTTCGCTACAAGCAGGAGGTCGGTCGAATTGATGTTGGCGTCCTTGTTCACGTCGAAGTCGGGGACGTACTTGGCGCCGCCCTTCGGTCCCAGCGCCTTCGCCACAATCAGCAGGTCGGTCGAGTTCACCTTCGTGTCGTTATTGAGCGATGCCGCTTCCCGGCCGTCGCTGCAGACGTCGCCATCGGTGTGGGCGTTCAGCGGGTCACTGCCGTAGCGGACGAACTCGACGCCATCGAGGAGCTTGTCGCCGTCGCTGTCGGGGTTGAGAGGGTTAGTTCCCAGCGTCACCTCCAACGCATCGGGCAGCCCGTCATGGTCGGCGTCCAACAGCCCATAGTTCGTCAGCGGATGTGATGCGGGGTCGACCGGATCAGTGCCGAGCCGGCACTCCGCCCCGTCGATAAAGCCGTCGCTGTCCGTGTCGAGCTTGGTGGAGTCGCTGTTCGCGGTGGCCCCTGGGCACGAGCCGTGGAAGAAGCCGCCCGGCCCTATGCCCAGCGGGATGCTCAGCTCAATAGCGTCTGGTAGGCCGTCGCCGTCAACGTCCGGATTGCAGGCGTCGCCGAGCTTTGTCGAGTTCAGCCCGGTCGTGTCGTTGAACGGCTTCCCGTAGATGCTGAGGTCGATGAGGTTGGGACGGCTGTTCTTCTGGTCAGGGTTGTAATCGCTCGGGCAATTGTCCGTCAGGTCCGGCACGCCGTCGCAATCCGTGTCGCTACAAAGCGTGGCTGTCGCCGTACGCGTGGACGTAGCTGTCTGCGTCGGCGTGTTAGTCGGTGTCGAGGTGGCGGCGGGCACCGGCGTGTTCGTCGCCGTGGGTGTGTTCGTCGGCGTGTCGGTGGGCACCGCCGTATTCGTCGGCGTGTTGGTCGGCGTCGGCGTATTCGTCGGCGTGTTGGTCGGCGTCGGCGTATTCGTCGGCGTGTTGGTCGGTGTCGGCGTATTCGTCGGCGTGTTGGTCGGTGTCGGCGTATTCGTCGGCGTGTTGGTCGGTGTCGGCGTA
>Ga0315281_10000500_pt1 | contig 54490 bp, 55 predicted proteins | sample YL17G07_0_MG_FD_204540 | JGI IMG/M metagenome (GOLD analysis project Ga0315281, IMG submission 204540) | Sediment microbial communities from Yellowstone Lake, YNP, Wyoming, USA - YL17G07_0 | ecosystem: Environmental > Aquatic > Freshwater > Lake > Sediment | place: USA: Wyoming | collected...
CTGGATTCCCGCTTACAAACTGCGGGAATGACGTTTCCCATGCTGTTTTTTTTGATTCATAATTGCTTTTTTGTCTGATTAGTTTCGATTTTATGCATAGTGCGTTCGCCCTGTAGTGGGAGGCTTATTCCTTGCAATTGCCGGTTATTATCGGCAATTCTCAATAACTGCCTGTAAGGTCACGCTGTGGCAAGTGCATTTTATGGAATATAATACTTCTTTTTTTCTCGCATGTACTCCTGCTCGACATGCCCGCCATAGTCATGAGGATATTTGTATCCCTCACCATGACCGAGTTTCTTGGCCCCCGGGTAATTTGCGTCCTTAAGGTGGTCCGGCACTTCCATGGTGCGTTCCTTGGCGAAGTCCTCCATCGCCGCCTCTATAGCCATGTAACAGGCGTTGCTCTTGGGCGCATTGGCAACATACAGGGCTGCCTGGGCAAGGGGGATGCGGGCCTCCGGCATGCCCACGAACTCCACAGCCTGCAAGGCCGCGGCAGCAAGGACCAGGGCCATGGGGTCCGCCTTTCCCACATCCTCGGAGGCGCAGATTATTATCCTGCGGGCAATGAACCTGGGGTCCTCTCCGGCATAGAGCATCCCGGCCAGATAATAGACGGTTGAATCCGGATCTGAGCCTCGCATGCTCTTTATGAAGGCCGATATGGTGTCGTAATGTTTGTCTCCCTTTTTGTCGTAAACCACAGCCTTTTTCTGTATGGATTCCTCGGCGATCTCCATTGTTATATGCGCAACTTCAGTCACGTCGGACGGAGTGGTCAGGGCGGCTATCTCAAGCGCTGTCAGGGCCTTGCGCGCGTCCCCGTCGCTCATCACGGCAATGTGTCTTAGAGCCTCCTCGTCAGCCTTTATGTTCAGATTGCCGAGGCCGCGCTCCTTGTCGCCCAAGGCCGAATGCATTATGCCCGATACTTCCTCTACGGATAAAGGTTTAAGCTCAAAGACCTGGCTCCTTGACAGGAGCGCGGAGTTGACATAAAAAAAGGGGTTCTCCACCGTGGCGGCGATAAGCAAAACGTTTCCTTCCTCTACGTCAGGCAGCAGGGCATCCTGCTGAAGCTTGTTGAAACGGTGTATCTCGTCCAGAAAAAGTATGGTGCGTATCCCCTGGGCTTTCTTGAGGCGCGAGCCTTTGATGATTTTTCTAAGGTCCTCAAGTCCGGCTGTTGCGGCATTGAGCCACTCCAGGCGGGACCTTGAAGATGCGGCTATGACCCTTGCAAGGGCGGTCTTTCCCGATCCCGGAGGACCGTACAGAATCAGCGACGATATCCTGTCGGATTCTATGGCCCTCCTGAGCAGCTTGCCCGGACCCAGGATATGCCCCTGCCCGGCGTACTCCTGAAGATTGCGGGGGGACATTCTGTAGGCTAACGGGGCATCTGCTTTGGTATGGACCGCAACGTCTTCCGATATGTCAGAGACATCGTCATCTCCGAAAAGGTCCATTATTTAATCTTACCCAGCATCTTGATGAATGCGGCCAAGAGGAAGGGGTCGTAATCCCCGGTCTCCTTTGCCACGAGGGAAAGGGCATAAAACGGCGCAAAGGCAGGCTTGTATGGTCTCTGTGTTGTGAGGGCGTCGTAACAGTCGGCTATGGCGCTTATCCTGCCGAACTTGGTTATCGCATTGCCTTTGAGTCTGAAAGGATAACCTTTGCCGGAGATCTTTTCGTGGTGCTGAAGTACGGCGGGTAAGGCCTCAGCCGGGAATTCGGCATGATCGCGAAGTATTGTCTCGCCCTCAATAACGTGGTTCTGGATCAGCCTGAATTCGTTTTCATTCAGTTTCCCCTGTTTGTTAAGCACGTCGTGAGGCACGGCACTCTTGCCTATGTCGTGCATCAGAGTTCCCATGCCCAGCTTCTCGATTTCGGCCCGATTGAGACCTACCGCAGCGCCGAGGCCTATGGACATGACGGCAACGTTGACGGAATGTGTATAGGTATAATAATCATAACTTCTAAGGGAAAGCAGGTCATAAATAGTATCGCTGTTTTCCAGGATGCAGTCTATCATATTGTTTACAGCAATAACGGATTTCTTGATATTCTGACCGCTCCTGGGGTCCTCCAGCAGGTCTTTCATCAACAGCTTGGAGTTTTCCTTCACCGAGACCGCCTTGACCCTTGTCCTCTCTTCCTTTGGAATGCCGGAGGCTGTTGTCAGAGACTTTATATACTCATTGAAAAGAGGAATATCCGCCTTTCTTATCACCAGGTCCCCCTCCAGGCCCGACATGTCCTGGTCTATAACTGCGGGCTTGGCCTCTGAAGCCTCCATGACCGCCTTAAGATTGAATTTGTTAAGCAGAAAAATGCCGAACATGATTGTTGAACCTTTCACAAAAACCTTTTTGTCGACCTGATGATGCTCCTCCTTGTGCGCGGAGTATTGCTTGAAGACCTTCTTCTCATCCTGTTCCGCGGATTTCCCTAACCTGTTGCGCGACAGGTAGCCTTCAAGCATTTCAGTATCGGATGCTGCTACATACACCTCCGAGATACCCTTGTCGGCCAGCACCTCCAGGGCAAAATGAGTGAACATGGTCCCGGCGTTAAAAAAAGCAACATAAGACCCCCTTTCGTTAATATATACGGTAAAAGGCAGGCGCGTACCTTCCACGAGTCGTTCTTTCGAAACGGCCGTGAAGGCCTTTGCCGCTATCTCTCTGATGCTTGTTGCCATACTTATTATTAAGTACCATGCAGATGTTTTTTTGCAAGGTCTGGCCTATGGACCTTCTGTGTTATAATGAATCAATAGTATTCTATCCGATAAAAAAGGGGCAGGACAAGCAGGATGGCCGGTAAAGGCAGTACTGTAATTATCAAGAGAGTCAAAAAAGGTCACGCCGCGGCCCACGGGGGATCCTGGAAGGTAGCCTATGCCGACTTTGTGACCGCCATGATGGCCTTTTTCCTGCTCATGTGGTTACTGTCCATGAGTTCGGAAGAAAAAAGGGCAAGGCTTGCAGAGTACTTCAAGACCTTCAGCATCTTTGAACAGTCCGGCACCTCGTTTATGGAACAATCCTCATCCATCAAGACAGATGCCAGCAGAGAAGTGCAAGCCGTAAAAGAAAAAACCCTGGGCACGACTATGATGTCGCCGAAGGCCCTCGCTGAAAAGCTTAAAATTGCAGTCAAGGAGAAACTTGCCAATCTTGAAAACAGGGTATTGATAGAGGCCACAGAAGAAGGCGTCAGGATACAGATAATAGACCCGGACGGCACCCTTTTCCCCGCAGGAAGCGCCGAGCCGACTAAGACACTGAAAGACATTTTGAAAGTGGTCGCGGATAATATCAAGGACATGGGCAATCTGATTGCATTGGAAGGCCATACGGATTCTTCTCCTTACAATGTCGGGAGGAACACCAACTGGGAACTTTCCTCTTCAAGGGCCTCGGCAGCGCGATATCTGCTCAATGCAGACGGTGTGGACCCCGACAGGATCGCAAGGGTCGTCGGTTTTGCGGACAAACACCCTTACATTGAAAACGATCCGAAAGACCCCCGCAACAGGAGGATAAGTATTCTTGTAATGCAGGAGCGCCTTGCAAAGACCGAGACTTCACCTGCGGAAGAGCAGAAACCCGCCCCCCCTCCTCCCGGCGTAAATATCATAGAGCCCAAGATGGCACCGGAAGATCAAGACCGAATGTTGAAGCAAATGAAAGAGGAACAAGATAGGAAAGCGGCTGCTGAAAAACCAAAAACAGAAGCAAACAGACAGTGGGCGGCGGACCGGCGCGAGGCCCCCGGCGCGCTTTTCAAAGGGACACCCTTTACGCCTGTTATCCCTGGTGCCGGCTCCCAAAAGACCTTCAAATCTGCAGAGAAGCCTTCCCGGATGCAGATTAAAGAACAGCCGGCAGTTGTTCCTAAAGCTGAAACGCAAAAGGGCAAAGAGGATCCCTCGGCAATGCGTATTTTAGAGCCCAAAACACCTCCCGGACTGAACATCATAGAACCCCGGAAACCTCAGAAACAATAGCCGGAACTATCTTCTTTTATGTACAACATCCTAATCGCCATATTCCTCTGGAGTTCCCAGGGACTTGTCATAAGGTTTTCCGGCATGCCCGTGCAAACCCTCATTTTTTTTTCCTGCCTGATATCAGTTCTTATAATAGGCCCCTGGATATGGAGAAGCGGACGCCTGCAACAGGCGGCAGCCGACCGGCGTTTCAGGTATCTGCCGCTCATCGGCATTGTAAACCTCATAAATGCTTTCTCTTTTTTTTACGCCTACAAGAACACTACCGTCGCCAACGCCGTATTGACGCACTATACGGCCCCGATATTCGTCGCCTTCCTCGCCCCGCTTCTTCTGAAAGAGCGCCTGACTAAAATGACGGCCGCAGCAACGGCGGTAGGCTCCATAGGCTTATGGATAATGCTGGATGCGCAGCCGTCATATTTCATAAGCATGGTTTTGCATGGCGATAAGACTTCGGTAGGAATATTCGCCGGCCTGATATCCGGACTGGCCTATGCCATGCTGATAATCTCCATAAGGACCATGGCCAGCGACTTTGACGCAGCGGTTATGACCTTTGTCCAGAACGTTACCATTATATTTCTGCTCCTTCCCTTTGTCGTGATTCCTGAGGAATTCATGTCGTCATTCTGGGCCTTTGCCCTGATGGGGGTCGTCCACTCCACAATAGCTCCGTACCTGTACATTAAAGGGATGAAAGAAGTGAGCGCAGGAAAAACAGCCATCCTTGGATATCTGGAACCTGTGTCAGCCATCCTGCTGGCAATGGCCTTTTTGAATGAAGCTGTGAGCTGCAATACGTTGGCCGGAGGAATGATTATACTCTTTTCAGGCTATATAACCATGAAAGACAAATGACAGATGTCAGGACCCCCGACTTGCAGCCCTCAACTCCTCCACTATCCTCTTGATCGGTACGCCGCACTTCTCAGATAGGGCTTTAAGGTCGTCGTATTCAGGAGATACATTGACCACCTTGCCTTTGAGCCGTGACAACTTCAGACGGACCTGACCATACTTTGTCTTCACGCTTTTTATCTCCCTGCCGAGTGTCTTTCTCATGACCTTATAAATCCTCAATCCAATGGTGGTGGTCTCCCTGAATATCAGGTCCGAAAGCCTCTCAACATCGGACTCACGGGCAAGGACGGTCAGTTTCTGGGCAGGCCGGCCCTTTTTCATTATCACATTTTCCAAAAAGACATCCAGTGCGCCTGCACCAGACAATTTTCTGCAGACGTCTTCGTATATCTGGGGGTTCATGTCGTCTATATTAGTTTCAATAACGGCTACAGTCTCATACAGGTCCTCCCTTTCTCCGTTTCCAACAAGTATCCTCAGGACATTCGGCATGCCGGTCACTTCTTTGCCGCCCGCTCCGTATCCAATATTTTTCACCCTCATGACCGGCATGCCTGAAAAATCAGCGTTCAGGCCGGCAAGTATAGCTGCTCCTGTCGGGGTTGCAAGTTCAAAAGCTGCGCCCGATGAATAAACCGGTGCGCCCTTAAGGAGTTCCATGGTTGCCGGGGCAGGCACGGGAAGGACGCCGTGGCCGGTCGTGATTAATCCGCTTCCCAGGTTGACGGGCGTGGCATAAACCTTTCCAACGCCGAGAATATCCAGACCTATCAGGGTTCCGAAGATATCTACAAGACAATCCGTACCTCCAAGTTCATGAAGATGGACCTTATGGAAAGGTTTGCCGTGCACTGCAGCCTCAGCCTCAAAAAGTCTCCTGAACACGTTTGACCCTTTTGTCCTGATATCAGCGGGGAGTGATGAGGCCTTTATTATCTTCTCTATATCTTTCCACATCTTATGCTCATGTCCATGCTGCTTGCCAAGAGGCCGGATAACTACGTCAACCTTCGTCGCGGCAATACCGCCGCGCGATACCTTTGCCGAGACAAGCTTGTAACCTTTAACCGGCAATGTCTTCAATGCCTTTTCAAGGGCTTTGACAGACACACCTGCATCCACAAGGGCGCCTAAACACATATCGCCGCTGATGCCGGAAAAACATTCAAAACAAGCCGTCTTCACCAAAGTATTGTACACTTTTATATGCGATAATTTGTATCATTACATAATCCCGGTAGCGCGAGGTAAGCACAATGGCTGATATTGATCAATTAAAGAACCTGGCGACGCTCATACGTTATTTTATACTTATATCAACAACGGCGGCTGGTTCCGGACATCCCACGTCCTCGCTTTCGGCGACCGACCTGATTACGGGTCTCCTGTTCAGCGGGACCTTCAGGTTCGACCCGGACAGGCCGGAGCATCCCAATAACGACCGGCTCATCTTTTCCAAGGGCCATGCCTCTCCGCTTTTTTATGCGCTTTGGGCGGCCGCAGGCAGGATAACCGAAGAAGAGTTGCTTACCATGCGTAAATTCGGAAGTCCGCTTGAAGGCCATCCGACCATTGCCTTTCCATACACCGAAGCCGCAACCGGGTCTCTCGGCCAGGGTCTGTCCATAGGCCTCGGTATGGCTTTGAACGCCAAGTATGTGGACAAGCTCCCTTACCGGACATATGTGCTCCTTGGCGACAGCGAGATGGCGGAAGGCTCCCAGTGGGAGGCCACGGAGATTGCGGCCTACTATAAATTAGACAACCTCATCGGCATCCTTGATGTTAACCGGTTGGGACAACGCGGGGAGACGATGTGCGGCCATGACCTTTCTGTTTACGACAGACGCTTCTCAGCCTTCGGCTGGGAGACAATTTTAATTGACGGCCATTCCTTATCGGAAATTCTTGATGCATATGACAAGGCCCTGACGGTTAAAGACAAGCCGGTCATGATAATCGCCAGAACGCTCAAGGGCAAGGGGGTTTCATTTATTGAGGACAGAGACGGTTGGCACGGCAAGACTCTCAATAACGAGGAGTTAGGCCGGGCGCTTGAAGAAATTGGTGACGTGGATAAAACCCTCAGGGGTGAGATGTCGAAGCCTGAGAATTTGAAACCAATGCAAACGGCTTCTAAAGCTTCCATCCCGGTTTCTTATTCCAAGGACAAGCCGGTCGCTACAAGACATGCTTATGGGACCGCCCTGACCCGCATCGCCCCGCAGTTCCCGGATATTGTGGTGCTTGATGCAGAGGTTTCAAATTCCACATATGCAGAGATATTCAAAAAAGCCTACCCCGAGCGTTTTTTTGAGATGTTCGTTGCCGAGCAGAACATGGTCGGCGCAGCCATTGGATTGGCCAGGAGGTCCAGGATACCCTTTGTCTCGACCTTTGCCGCTTTTTTCAGCCGTGCCTTTGACCAGATCAGGATGAGTCAATATTCCGGGGCCAACATTAAATTTTTGGGCTCCCATGCCGGCGTCTCAATAGGTGAAGACGGCTCCTCCCAAATGGGTCTTGAAGACATAGCCATGTTCAGGACTCTTATGGACAGCGTTGTCCTGTACCCCTCCGATGCGGTTTCAACCGAAAAACTGGTTGAAGCGGCTGCGAGTCACAAGGGGACTGTTTATATACGGACCACCAGGAAAGACACGCCCATACTGTATGACAACTCAGAGGAGTTTCCAATCGGAGGCAGCAAGCTCCTGAGACATGGAGTTCAGGACTCCATCACCGTAGTCTCTGCGGGCATTACCCTTTACGAGGCGCTTGCGGCCTACGAAGAGCTCCTTAAGGAAGGTATGCATATACGCGTCATAGATATTTACAGCGTAAAGCCCATTGATTTTGCAATGCTCCTTGATGCCGCTTCAAGGACCCGGGCCTTGGTTGTGGTAGAGGACCACTTTGCCGAAGGTGGGCTGGGGGAAGCGGTCATGAGCGCCCTGGCCAATCATGCAGTGCCGGTATATCACCTTTGCGTGAGAAAGATGCCGAAAAGCGGAAAACCTTCCGAGCTGCTGGATTATGAGGAGATTTCGAGAGCTGCGATTATAAAGAAAGTCAAGGAGATTATGTCGGCCGGCGCCCGAAATACATAATGTTATAATTTCCCGGATGGAAACCCTCTGGATACCGGTTACCCTTGTCTGCGCCTTGAGTTTGGCTACAAGCGACGCCCTCACAAAAAAGGCCCTTCAGGTCCATGGGGTGTACCTGGTGGCCTGGCTGAGGCTGCTTTGGGCTTTGCCGCTGCTGTTTATGACCCAGTTATTTGTTCCGCTGCCACGCCTTGACAAGGAGTTTTACACAACGTTGCTGATAGCCATGCCTTTTGAACTGGCAGCGTTCATACTTTATATGAAAGCGCTGAAGATTTCCCCTATGAGCCTGACCCTGCCGTTTCTTGCGCTTACGCCTGTGTTTCTCATAGTTGTCCCTTCCATCTTGCTTGGTGAAAGAGTCACTCTTTCAGGGGCCGCAGGCATTTTGCTCATAGCGGCCGGGGGCTATACCCTCAATATAAAAGACTTCCGGAAAGGTCTTCTGGAGCCCTTTGCAGCAGTCGGGCGGGAACGCGGCGCATTATATATGATGGCGGTTGCCGTGATTTACAGCTTCACCGCCACCCTCTGCAAGAAGGTCATCATCCATTCGGCCCCGGTGTTTGCGGCATTGGCATATTATGTTCTGTTGTTTGCGATGTTAATCCCGATAGCACTAAAAACAGATGGGCAAAACATAAGAAGACTGAGATTGGACAGGGGAGCGCTCAGGGCGACAATAATGCCGGGGTTGCTGGACTCGGTAGCCATCATGACCAACATGATAGCCCTGAGCATGACAAAGACAGCCTATATGGTTTCAGTCAAAAGGTTGAGCCTGCTCATCGGTGTACTATACGGTTATTACTTCTTCAGGGAAAAAGGTATAAGGGAGCGACTGGCGGGCACGGTCCTGATGCTTGCGGGGTTTGTGGTTATTGTGCTTTATTCATGAGGCGTTGAATCTGGAAGGCTCAGATAAATCTGATGTCGTCAGCCCTGTCTTCAAAAGTACAAATATCTTTATTCCACGCCTTCACCTCACGGCAGAGTTGTTCCGTCTTGCCGTTAGAAGCAACATGAGGAGCAAAGATCGTGTCCGCCAATGCCGCTACAAAGCGGTTTCTATATAAAGACCGCTCCGAAGAAATGCGTTTTTCTTTTTCAAAAAACGGAGACAGGACAAGCAGTCTCCCTTCTTCAAAGGGCTTTTTATATTCCGCCTTAATGCGCATTCCATTAATGTTTCTGGCTGGACAGAGTATGACGGGTTGCCGACCTCTAAGCAGAATATTAAGACATTCCTGTTCCATTGGCGAATGAAAGCCGCTGATAACTGTCATGCCAGCAAACTGCGATTCGCCCCTGCATATCTTTTTCATGAGATCGTATGTTTTTAGAATAATGCTTCCGGGGCATTTACTGGAACTGAAAACAGCGAGGGTTTTATTGCTTAGGATGTCGAGATTGCCTATGGCTGTGATTGCTTTCGGCGTTTTATCGGTAAGATATTTTTTCAGCGAAAAATGGCGAAATCGCTCATCCATAGACACTAACTCTATCTTATTGTTTTTATTAACTTTACCTATTGTTAATGGCTAAATGGACAAAAAATGGATAAAAACGGATAAGAAAATGGTCTAAGGCATAACATACTTAGCCCCCCTCCCTCAACTTCTTTTTGCCGGTATGCGGCAATTCTTTATAATTTTTGCTGCTAACCACAGGCGTACCTGTCTGTGCCTCTATATCCTTGCGCGTCCTGCCTGCTACAGCCCCGCCATCATGGGCGTCTTTCTTGAGAGGCACAAAGCCCTTTGAATCCCTGTCCTTGGTTATCTTCGTGGTCGTTGCTTCAGCCAGCATGGTTAAAATCAGTTCAATGTCAGTCATATGGTCACGCAGGTTTTCCCTCTCCAGCCCCTTTACCTGCTTATACTCATCAACCTTCAGGTCAAACGCCCCATGCATAATCTCATTGGTAAGGATGGCAAATTCCCGGTTGTCCCGGACTCCACGGTCTTTCCATTCATCGGTCAGGTCCTGGCGAACGGCAATCCCACGCGTTCTCTTGTCTATCCATTCCTTGGGATACCCCTTTTTTTCATAAAGCTCTTTCATCCGCTCCATTGACAGTTCAGGGTTTTCTATCTCGTCAATCCGCTCTTTGCCGACCCGCGCCAGCCAGCGTTTCAGCGGTTCAACCTTTGGCGACGGGATTGACTGGATAATGCGGAACATGGTTTCAGTATTGGCGCAGTCGGTAAAGCGAATCTTGCCGTCTGGTGATAGCATTTTCAACTGTACGATTTTTTCGTACGCTTCACTAAACCCTTCATTTATGAGCTTTCTTTTGAGATCACTCCAATATCGCTTAGGGATACTGCTGTCTGTCAAAACCTCGATAACATCAATGATTGAGAACCACCATTCCCCTTCATGGAATACTTTTCTGATGTGTTTCCCCTCAAAGACGGCGAGTTTGTTGCTTTCAGTGTTGGTCATTCATGCCCCCTCATTTGGCACCTCAGAAGCTTTAATTGGGAAGTGTCCCCCTTCCTATCCAATAGCGGCATTCAGTTATACGCCTCCCAATAAACTGTGATTTTTCTCGTATAAGCATTAATCAATGCCTCTCCTCTTATTCAATGCACTGCTTACGTTTACCTGAATGCCCCGTAGGATTTAACCTTTACCTTCACCGTGTTCTTCCCCAACTCTATTTTCAGACCAGACTGATACCAAAGCGGCCTATCCCCAATCGTTAAAACCGCTGCCCGGCCGATTGTCCCTTCTTCATCCTCCACCGCCTTTGCCGGGGAGTCGTAATAAATATCCAGATTTTCTCCGCTCTCAAGTTCCACTGTCTGCTTCACGGGCAGCAGCGTTTTCTTATCAACCCTTATCCGCCTTATGTAGTTTTTGAGGATATAAGCGCCGTCCTCTTCTTCAATGGTGTAATCCTTGATGTCCCACCACAGAAAACCGTTCCTTAGCCCATCCACGAGAATTGCGCTCTTTGTCCTGTTAAGTTTCGGATTGCTTTTAACAATGCCTCTCTCCTCGGTAATTTCCCCGACCATGAACCCATGATAATACATCCTGAGAGTAAGGTTGTCCTCTGAAACACTCAGGGCGCCGTCGCCTCGCATAATGCCGCCGCTTTTTTCGTAATCAACCTCCAGCACCGCTTCTATAGATATTATCTCACCAAGCCCGGATAACCTCTCCTTCAGTGCAACCCCTTCCATCGAAGGAATTTCCACCCTCTTCGGAGTGCAGGAAATAAGGAATAAAAGACAGAGAACGCCGGTCAGCAATCCGGGGACAGTCCCTATTCTACGACCCCGCTTCGCTGCGTCCGTGGTGAACCACCTACTGTTGGTAAATAGGGACAGTCCCCTTTCATGTCCTAATCTGTTCAATCGCATCTTCAACGTCCTTTACTCCTATTATTGTCAGGCCCAAGTCGTCCTTCAGCCTGTCCGCGTTGTTTTTAGGAATAACTGCCTTTTTGAAACCTATCTTTGCCGCCTCCTTGAGCCTTGTCTCTGCCTGTGCAACGGCCCTGACCTCACCCGAAAGCCCTACCTCGCCGAAAAAGAGGGTCTTGGTATCTATCGGTATCTCCCTGAAGGAAGATATGATGGCCGCTATAACCCCAAGGTCCGCTGCCGGCTCCAGTATCTTGATGCCGCCGACGATATTCACAAACACGTCCATGCCGCCAAGGGTCATGCCGGCCTTCTTTTCTAGCACGGCGATAAGGAGGTTAACCCTGTTAAAGTCCACCCCCATGCTGGTCCGTCTCGGCATGCCGAAATTAGTGGGAGACACCAGGGCCTGGACCTCAACCAGCAAAGGCCTTGTCCCTTCTATGCTCGCTATCACGGTTGAACCCGAGGCGTGAAGCGGCCTCTCTGAAAGAAAGAGTTCCGACGGGTTGTCTACCTCCCTCAGACCGTCGTCAGACATCTGGAATACTCCGATTTCATTTGTGGAGCCGAACCTGTTTTTAACTGTCCTGAGTATGCGGTAAGTGTGTCCCCTGTCGCCCTCAAAGTAAAGGACCGTGTCCACGAGGTGCTCCAGCACCCTCGGCCCGGCTATGGCCCCTTCCTTGGTAACATGGCCTATCAGGAACACCGGTATGGCCGCCTTTTTTGCGAAAAACATGAGCTTTGCCGCTGATTCTCTTATCTGACCCACCGAGCCCGGCGCGGAGGTGAGTTCTTCTGTGTAGACGGTTTGTATGGAATCTATTACTATGGCCGCAGGTTTCATATCAGCGGCCGCTGCTATTACGTTTTCAACAACCGTCTCAGGGAAGAGCATTATCCTGTCTGAATTTATGGAGAGACGCTCTGCCCGGAGCTTTATCTGTTCAGGGGATTCCTCACCGGACACGTAAAGGACTTTGCCGGTTCGTTCCGCCAGTTTTGCCAAAGCCTGAAGGATAAGAGTGGACTTGCCGATGCCGGGGTCGCCGCCTATCAGGACCATTGCCCCGTCCACAAGGCCGCCGCCCAGGACCCTGTCCAGTTCGTTAATGCCTGTGTGTACCCTCTTGTCCTTGCCGCCCGAGATACTGCTCAGGGGCTGAATCTCCGTGGAAGTACCCATGCGGTTTGCCGACTTCAGCGCCTTTGGGTCCTGTCTTTCTTCCGTAAAGCTGTTCCAGGCCCCGCAGTCCGGGCACTTGCCCAGCCACTTTGGACTTGAATAGCCGCAGGCCTGACATTGGAATACTGACTTTATCTTAGACATGAAGCAGCCTCATCCCTTTTCCCAGGTCATGGGCATTCCTTATGGCCTTCTCAATAAACTCCCCGGCCTTTCGCACTGACCCCAGGACCGGTTCTCCCTTTGCAAGGAGCGCCGTGACAGCGGCGGAAAAAGCGCAGCCCGTGCCGTGGTATTCCCCTGCAACCTTTTTGCCACGGAAGAGGTGCGCTGATACACCGTCCCAGACCAGTTCCATTGTCTCATTTTCGAGATGTCCGCCCGTGACCACGACGGTTACGGGTCCCAATCGCCTGAGTTTCATTGCAGCCTCCTCCATTTCGATCTCGTTTTCAATACGTACTCCGGACAGGACCGAGGCCTCATAAATATTGGGTGTTATTACTGCCGCAAGCGGAAACAATTCTTCTATCAGCACATCGAGCGCCCCATCCTCCAGAAGAGAAGCCCCTGTTGAAGATACCGTCACCGGGTCTATCACGAGGTTTTGCAGGTCAAAACTCCGTACAATCCTCGCAACAGTCCTTATGGCCTCTATAGAAAAGAGCATGCCTGTCTTAAGCGCGTCAGGTCTTATATCGTTTATGAGGGTGTCTAATTGTCTTTCAAGGAACCCCGCGTCAACGCCCATGACGGAATTCACCTCCGTTGTATTCTGCGCTGTCAGGGCCGAGACGGCTGAAAGGCCGTAGACGCCGAAATGGTGAAAGACCTTGAGATCTGCCTGGAGGCCGGCCCCACCGGTGGGGTCCGAACCTGCTATGGTAAGCGCGGTTTTCATTGAGAGTATTATATCAGTATCCGGCCCGGTTGTCTGCCGGTTTAGGGATGTGATAACCTAAGAGCCTATAACTTAAAGGCGGTGGGTATGGTCAAGAATGATTTGTGGATAAGAGAGATGGCCCGAAAGGGAATGATCGAGCCTTTTAATGAAAGCCAAAAGAGGGAAGGTGTGATCTCATCCGGCGTAGGCTCTTACGGCTACGACATGCGTATTAACGACGAGTTCAAGATATTCACCAACATAAATTCTACGGTGATTGACCCCAAGAAATTCGATCCGCTCAGCTTTGTGGATTACAGGGGCGACGTGTGCATCATACCGCCCAATTCCTTTGTGCTTGCAACCTCTTTGGAGTATTTCAGGATACCGAGAGACGTGCTGGTCATCTGCCTTGGCAAGTCTACGTATGCCAGATGCGGCCTCGTGGTGAACGTTACGCCGCTTGAACCGGAATGGGAGGGGCACGTCACCATAGAAATTTCTAACACCACGCCGCTACCGGCTAAGATCTATGCTAATGAGGGGATAGCCCAGTTGATCTTCATACAGGCAGCTGAAATATGCGAGACTTCTTACAAGGACAAGGCCGGTAAATATCAGGCACAGAAGGGGATAACACTACCGAAACTTTAGGGGAAGGCGACCGTGTCCTTTGATTGTTATGCCGGTTCAGGCCTCAAGGCTCAAGTCGTAAAGTTTCTTCCTGCTCAGGCCGTATTGCTCAGCCACTAAAGAGGAGGCCTCCTTCCTTCCCCTGCCTTTTTTCATCAGGGACTTCATCTCAATCAGGGCCTCATCCATAGTGACCGCCTCGCGCTTCATCCCCTCAACAACAACAACATACTCACCGGCTATGGTTCGGGATTTGAGTTCATTCAGTATCTCCGCCAGGCTCCCGCGCAGTATCTCCTCGTGTATCTTGGTAAGTTCCTTCACGAGGGCCGCGCGTCTTTCACCGAAGATATCCTCCATGTCCTCAAGCGTCTCAGCTATCCGATGAGGTGCTTCGTAAAATATAAGCGTTTTTTCCTCGGATGCAAGCTCAGTGAGTCTCTTTCGTCTCTGACCGGCCTTGGGCGGCAGGAAACCTATAAATGAGAATTGTTCTGAAGGAAGCCCCGACGCCGACAACGCTGCAAGCAGGGCTGAAGGTCCTGGAACAGGAATGACCTCAACGCCTTCTTCCACTGCGGTCCTGATCAGGACCGCTCCGGGGTCTGATATGCCTGGTGTCCCTGCATCGGATATAAGCGCCACCACCATACCTGCCTTGAGTTTTCCCATTATCTCCTCAGTTCTCACCTTCTCTTTTTCGGACCAGTAACTGATCAGCGGTTTTGAGATACCGTAATAGTTAAGCAGTTTGAGAGAATGACGGGTGTCCTCGGCAGCTATAAGATCGGCCTCCTTCAGCACACGCAGCGCCCTAAGTGTGATGTCCTCAAGGTTCCCGATCGGTGTAGCAACTATGTAGAGAGTTCCAAAAGACATGCAGTGTCAGAAGTTCCCAGCCTGGAGTTCAAGATGGACCATCAGAAGTTTCATTGCAATCCTGGCGCCCTTGATACCGTCCATTTTGTCCTCCTCAGTTTATTATTCCCAGCACGGTCCATAATTCCGCCAGTTCAGCGGCAGGCAGGGGCTTACTGAAAAAATATCCCTGCAGTTCATCGCAGTCAAGTTTCCGCAGAAACTCTGCATGTTCAGATGTCTCCACCCCTTCGGCTATGACCTTGAGGTTGAGATTATGGGCCATTTCTATGATGGTCTTCACGATCATGGCGTCGTTTTTATCAGAAGTTATGTTGCGAACGAAACTCTGGTCTATCTTGAGCTTGGTTACGGGCAGTCTTTTCAGATAATTAAGCGATGAATAGCCGGTCCCGAAATCATCCACGGAAATCGGCAATCCCGCATCTCTGAATTTTTGCAGTATGTCTATGACTGACTCGACATTGTGCATAACCATGCTTTCCGTTATCTCCAGTTCAAGGCATTCCGGTTCGAGTTTCGTATCCCTCAGGGCCTCTGTTATCAGGGCTATCAGGTTCGGCTGCTTGAAATGTTTTGTGGATATGTTGACCGCTATCGATATCTTCGGAAATCCGTTTTCCTGCCACAGCTTGTTCTGTTTGCAGGCTGTTTTGATTACCCATTCACTGATGGGTATTATGAGTCCGGTCTGCTCGGAAAGGGGTATGAATTTGATCGGAGGCACCATGCCCTTGACCGGATGGTTCCACCTTATAAGCGCCTCTAATCCTACTATTTGGCCGGTTTTCATACTTATCTGAGGCTGATAGTAAAGTATGAATTCCCTGTTTTCCACGGCCTTTCTAAGGTCAGTCTCCAGGGTGATGCGCTCCATGGTAACCTTATTCATCATGGAGTCGTAGTATTGATAACTGTTTTTGTCCTTCGACTTGACGTCGTACATTGCGGTATCGGCGTTCTTTACAATAGTATCGGCGTCCTGCCCGTCGTCCGGATAAATTGCAATGCCGATACTGATGGTCACATAAAGTTCGAAATCCTTTATGTAATATGGCTTTGAGACGCTTTCTATAATCTTCCCGGCGGCAATGCCGGCCCCTTCTATAAGGTTAAGTTCCGGCAGCAGAATAGTGAACTCGTCACCCCCAAGACGGGATACGATATCCGTGTTGCGCAGGCTCTCCCCTATACGCTGTGCTACTTCTTTCAGAAGAATATCCCCCGTATCATGTCCCAGGGAATCGTTTATCTTCTTGAAATCGTCAATGTCCAGGAACATGACGGCCAGACTGTGCTTGAACCTGTTGCTCCTGAGTATTTCTTCCTGAAGCCTGGAGTTGAAGTAAAGGCGGTTCGGCAGGTCGGTGAGAGGGTCATGTTTCGCCAGGCGCTCCAGTTGCGATTCACGCTCCACCAGACTTATTTCCATCAGTTTTTGAGCGGTAACATCGTTGCCCACGGTCTGTATCTCCAGAGTATTTCCGGAGACGTTAAATAATACCCCCGTGCCAATCCATTTAAGCCACCTCACGTCTATGTCCTTTTCTTCAGGGACCAGAAATCTGTGTTCATAAACCACCGTAGGAGATTCAGGTGTTATGGAATCCAGAGTCGAATCAACTGACCTCATGTCCTCCTCCGGGATGAAGGGTCTGAAAGATTTGCCGATGATTTCCTTATGGGTTTTTTTAAAATACCTGCAATAAGCCCTGTTGACGAAGGTTATTGTTCCGTCGTTATGGAAACGGCAAATAAGTTCGTTCTGGTTCTCAAGGATCGAGAGATAATAAGCAGCCTCACGCTTGAACTTAAGCAGCAGGTCCCGAAGGGCGTTTCCGATGGATTGTCCGAACCCGCTCTCAAGGTCTGTGGATTCTGATTGCGGGACGGAATCGAGCATATCGGCTGCCTGCGGCTTAAGTCCGTAGTCCGCATAACCTCTCTCCATAACACGCATCTTTATTTCGAGCTTATCCAGGGTATTCAACTGGTCGCACATCTCGTCGAATTCCTTTAGAAAATCATTTTCACCTGAATAAAGGTCCTTGTCCATGCCACCCGCTTTTATTCTTTGATCTCACGAGGCGTGCTTACGCTACACCCCATCCGGCCATAGTGATTTTAATTATACCAAACAAAACCCCAATCCACCACCAGGCAACGTATCCGGTTTGTTTTATAAGGACCGATGTGCCTGTTTCTCCACATTCGGCCCCCCGCCTTTTACCGCTTGAATGAGAACAAGACCTGCCAGGAAAAAAAATGCTACGGACAAGACAGCCGGTCTCTGACTGCCGAAGGTCGAAGACACAAAGCCGAATACCAGAGGTCCGAATACGGCGGAGGACTTGCCCACGAGAGAATATACGCCGAAGTATTCGGACTCCTGCCCCTCAGGTATAAAGCGGGCGTAAAAGGCCCTCGACCCGGCCTGGACAACGCCCAGCCCAAGTCCGGCAATGGATGCGATAATCATAAAGGCATTTTTCCCTTCAACAAAAAAGGCGGATATTGAAACCAGTATCCACAGTACCAGGGAAAGGCTTATCACTTTTTTTGGTCCCCAATAATCTATCGGCCGGGCGAATATAAAGGAACCCATGAGGGCGGTAAACTGTACCGTCATGTAAAGGAGGATCAGTTCTTCGGATTTGAAATGCAGTGTGGTGGCCGCGAATATGCTTGAAAAGACTATGACGGTAACTACGCCGTCTTCAAAAATCAGATAGGCAAGCAGGAACTTCCGCTGCTCCCTGTCGGCCCATATCTTTACGAAACGCTCCCAGGCCGAGACCCTGCCCTGACGGGTTGTTTCGGCAATCTCCGGCAAAAAAGAATTGTAAAAGACCAGCCCGCCTTCCATGCCGATATTGGCCATGACAATCAGTATAAAGCCTTCAAGGGCCATGCCTTTATGAACAATGGATAAAGAGGCGACCGCAACCACACAAATGAGTGTGTATAAAAAAAGAAGCCTTTTCCTGATGCCCGCATAATCCGCCAGACCTCCGAGCAGGGGCGAGCTGACGGCCACGAAGGCCATGCTTGCGGATATGGCCCTGCCCCACCACAGGTCTCCGGCGCCGTATGCGTTGCCTACGATAACTCCGGAGTAATAAACAGGGGAAATGACGGCTGCGATGACGGCTGAGTAGGATGAGTTGGCAAAGTCAAACAGACACCAGGACAGGACCTTCCTGTCAATCGGCCAGTCTTTCAAGGGCCTCCTTGGCAGCGGCCATCTGTGCCTCCTTTTTGCTTTTTCCGCTGCCGGAACCATACGACTCTCCGTTTATGAGCACCTCGGCGGTAAATACCTTTTTATGCTCCTCGCCTTCCTGTTTGACAATCCTGTATTCGGGAAGGATGCCGAACATCCCCTGGCTCTTTTCCTGGAGTTCGCTCTTGAAATCATAACCGTCCTTCCGGCACACCACGGCCCGAATATCATCCGCCAGAAGAGACTTTATAACCGAACGGGCGGTGACGTAGTCACTGTCCAGGAAAATCGCCCCGAAAAGGGCCTCCACCGCATCTGAAAGTATGGACCTCTTGTGACGACCACCTGAGGACTCTTCTCCCTTTCCAAACCTCAGATATTTTCCGATTGACAACCGTGAAGCCATGCGGTAAAGCACTGCCTCATTTACGAGATAAGATTTCATCTTCGACATGTCAGCCTCGGTTAGCAGGGGCCGGTTATGAAACAGGTCTTCGGCAACTGCCAGACCGAGCACCGAATCGCCGAGAAATTCCAGTCGTTCGTTATAGCTTGCGGAGTCGTCCGGATTTTCGTGGTGGTATGACTTATGGGTCAGGGCCTCGCCAAGGAGACCCCTGTCCTTGAAGCAATAGCCTAAGGACACCTCAAGCGCCGCTGTATTTTTTGAAAAGGAGACAGGCATTTGTTCCGCCGAAACCAAAGGAATTGGACATCGCGTATCCGATGTCGGCCGGCCGGGCCTTGTTGGGGATGTAATCGAGATCGCACTCCGGGTCGGGGTTTTCAAGGTTTATAGTCGGAAGCAGCATGCTTCTATGAATGCTAAGTATGGAGAAGACCGCTTCCACTCCTCCTGCCGCGCCGAGGAGATGGCCCGTCATCGATTTTGTAGATCCTACGCAAAGCTTGTAGGCGTGATCTCCGAATACCTCCTTGACGGCTGCACTTTCAAGTTCATCGCCGTACTTCGTAGACGTGCCGTGAGCATTTATGTAATTTATATTCTCCGGCCCAATGCCGGCGTCTTTAAGAGTCGCCTTCATGCACCTGGCTGCGCCCGCGCCTTCGGGGGCAGGGGTGGTTATGTGGTATGCGTCGCTGGACATGCCGTAACCGATCAGTTCGGCATAGATTCGGGCTTTTCTCGCAAGTGCGCTCTCAAGGCTTTCAAGAATCAGCACCCCGGAACCTTCACCCATGACAAATCCGTCTCTCTGGGCATCGAAGGGTCTGCTGGCTTTCTCAGGCTCATCGTTTCGGACGGAAAGGGCCTTCATGACGGAAAATCCGACTACTGCCAGGGGGGTGATGACCGACTCGGTGCCGCCCGCTATCATGGCGTCTGCTTCGCCCCTCTGAATTATCCTGTAAGCATCGCCTATGGAATGGCTGCCGGTGGCACAGGCCGTGACGGCCGCAGAATTAGGTCCCTTGGCCCCGAATTTAATGGAAACATTGCCGGCTGCGAGATTGATGATTATCATTGGGATGAAAAAAGGAGTTATCTTCCTGTGTCCCTTTTCCATCAGTACCTTATGGTAGTGCTCGATTGCCGGCAGGCCGCCCATGCCCGCCCCGATGACGACCCCGACCCTTTCGGCGTTTTGCTCCGTGATACTTAGTCCGGAATCCTCCACCGCCATGGTAGCGGCAGCCATGGCGAAATGGATAAACCTGTCCATCTTCTTTATCTCTTTTGCCTCGATGTAAGGCGAGGGATCGAATCCCTTTACCTCTCCGGCTATACGCACCGGATAGGGCGATGCGTCAAACTGGGTAATCGGGCCAATCCCAGACCTGCCGGCAACAGCCGCGTCCCACGACGCCTCAACCCCGATACCAAGAGGCGTCACAAGGCCGAGTCCGGTTACAACAACCCTTCTTTTTTCAATCATCCCTTTTTATTATTGATATACGCTATTGCGTCCTTGACCGTAGTTATCTTTTCTGCGTCTTCATCCGGTATCTCAATACCAAATTCCTCTTCAAAGGCCATGACCAGTTCCACCGTGTCCAGAGAATCCGCGCCGAGATCCTCTACAAACGACGCCTCGGTCGTCACCTCCGACTGTGCAACGCCCAACTGCTTGGAAATAATCTCCTTAACCTTGTCGTCTACCATAATCTTCCTCCGTTTTCCTTTTATTTTTATTACTCGAGATCCGATTTATACATCACGGCTACATATACATTCCGCCGTTAACGTGGATTACCTGTCCTGTTATGTAAGATGATTCGGGGAGCGAAAAGAAAAGGACTGCGTTGGCTACATCTTCGATAGTCCCGAACCTGCTCATTGGTATGGCCTTGAGCATATCCTGCTTTACATTGTCGGGAAGCGCGTCGGTCATGGCCGTGGTTATAAACCCCGGGGCGACGGCATTTACTGTTATCCCCCTGCTCGCGTACTCCTTGCCGACTGTTTTTGTAAGGCCCACTATGCCGGCCTTGGAGGCGCTGTAGTTGACCTGGCCGGGGTTGCCCATGAAGGCCACCACCGAGGTTATATTGATGATCCTGCCGTACCTCTGCTTCGACATGACCTTGACCGCTTCCTTGCTGCAAAGAAAGGTCCCCTTGAGGTTGATGTTTATTACCGCATCCCAATCCTCTTCCTTCATCCTCATCAGAAGCCCGTCTCTGGTTATTCCCGCATTGTTGACCAGTATCTCCACCTTGCCGAATTCCCTGGTTGCAGCCTCAAAAAGTCCGGCAACCTCTGCTGAATTGGATACATCCGCCTTAAGAGCAATACTTTTTACCCCGAACTTTTCCATCTCCGCGGAAGTCTCTTTCGCAATATCGAGGTCAACGTCAACAACGGCTATGTTTACTCCCCTGGACGCAAGCATCTCTCCGATGGCCTTGCCTATACCGCGTCCTCCACCTGTAACTATAGCCGAATGTCCCTTCATGATCCCCCCCCCTCCAATCGAAAAGTCGGGTTTCATTGTAACAAAGTGCCGTCCGTATTTTCCAGTTAAATCTACCCCCGTCCCTTGTATCCGGGACAGGCCTGGAAACCGCTGCAACCCGCCTCTCTCAATTTGCACCTGGCATTAACGCATATGCTTAAACCGGACTGTCCGTAAGCAGTATGCTTCCTTTTGGCACATCCCGCCTTTTCCCTTTGATTTTCAGGCTGTTTTCGCTTCACTAACATTTTACCGTATCCGACAATACCCGCATGATGTACCTTAGATTAAATATTCTCAATTTCTGCACCTGTAAAGAATAAAATACTATCACCTGGATAAGTGAAATTGTGGTGCGAGAGAGGGGAGTTGAACCCCTACAGTGTCTCCACCACCGGATCCTAAGTCCGGCGCGTCTGCCAGTTCCGCCACTCTCGCTTAATTGATTTTAAAGGAATTTTGAGCAATTTGGCAACTTGTGATTTCTCAATGTGCTCTTCCATTACCAAGAATATGCCCCCTCAATCCGTAACCCCACCTAACCTCCCCTTACCTTAAGGGGAGGAAATCATTCCCCCTCTTGGTTTGAGAGCGGATCAGGGGTGGCATTTATTCCCCCTCTTAAGTTAAGAGGGGGCCAGGGGGAGTTATCTTCTCCAGTACTCCATTAATGTTACCAAGGACTTCATTATTCCAAAACCGCATGACCTTGATCCCTTGTGCTATCAAATATTCCGGGCGGAGAGGGCTTTCGGCAATTAAGCCTACCGGCCCCGCTCGCCACAGTGCTTTTCGACGGCCTGCAAATGCGCCGTGCCCGAACAGGCATCTTGGACAGGAAACAGACCGCTCCGGCATCCTTGAACGCCGGATGTTCCGCCGAATCCCCCCTGTGCTCAGGAGACGGAAACCGATGTTGTTGTTACGGTTAGCGCCAGAATAGTAATGCCTGCCCGCAGGAACACCTTAACCGATAACTGTTGAAGAACTCAAGGTGTCCGATTATGCTCGCCGTGCTTGCCGCAAACTGCTCCTCGCTCAGCTTGCCCAAAACATATTCCTCACGCCTTTGGCTGAATTTCCGCAGCCCCCTCTTCAGGCTCGCCTTCTTCACTCGCAGATAGTGCGGAAATATCCTCGCCCCGGCAAATTTGTTGCAGCCCCGGTATGCCTTATGGAATGCCAAAAGAAGGTTTTCGTAGGTCGCAAGCTTTTCAAACAGGCAGTTTAGTCTTTTCACGCTTCAGCCAGCCGCCTATCATCTTGCCGGTCTCGTTCAGTTCTTCGGAGATGTATTCATACTGCCTTACCGAAATGTAGCGCCGGTCATGAGCTATCCGCATATATACACGAAGTTTCTCGATATATAGGTTTAGTTTCTCCAATATATGCGTTCTGTCTTTCGTATATATGGCTTCGATTATGCCTTCCAGAAGTGCCGTTGAGGTATTGACCGTGCTCGTGGCTATTGTAAACCGGGCGCTCTTTGGATACTTTTCGGTTGTGTCCATGATCCAGTCGAGGACTTTGTACCACTTTGTGAATACGGGGTAGTCTTCTTTCAAGGAAATTTCCCTTCTTCGTCATGCCCGAAGCCCTTAATCGGGCATCCAGCCCTTCGACAGACTCAGGGTGACAATTGTCATGGTGAGCTTGTCGAACCATGGATTCCCGCTCAACGCACTGCGGGAATGACAACAAACAAAGACTTCAGGAATGACAACTCATACATTCCGTCATGCCCGAGTGTCTCTGTCGGGCATCCAGCGTCTAAAAAACTGGATGCCCGCTTACGCGGGCGTGATAAAAAACAGATTGAAAAAGGTAAAAAAGTTAAAAACCAAAAGGTTAGACTACGGGGTCCTCAGGAGACGGAAACCGATGCCGTAGCCACGGTAATCAGGCGAGTCGCCGATGCGGAGGGACGCCCGCACGTAGTCGGGTCTGCCGAACCAACTGCCGCCCCGTAACACACGGTCAGCGCCAGAACTTGGGCCTGCAGGATTGTTGCGTGGGCTGCCTGAATAGTAATCTTTCCCATACCAGTCGTTCGTCCACTCCCACGCATTACCCATCATGTCATACAGACCGAAACTGTTCGGCTGAAAACTTCCCACGGGTGCCGTCACTTTATAACCGTCATCACAGTTGTGATTCTCCCATGTGAAACTGCTGAATGCGCTCTTCGATGTCCTGTCATGCACATTGGCGTATCTGCAAGCATCTTCTTTACTGCTCCCCCAGTAATTACGGCTGCTGCTGCCGGCCCTCGCCGCATACTCCCACTCAGCTTCCGTAGGCAGCCTGTATCTCTGCCCAGTCTTCGATGACAGCCAGTCGGCATATTCCTTAGCATCGTTCCACGACACTTCAACCACAGGCTGGTTGTCTCCGTTCAATGAATACCCTTCATAGCTCTTGCTGTCATGGCCTGACTTGAATTTCCTGTATTGAGCATTTGTCACCTCGTACTTGCCCATGTAAAAATCATCCACGCAGACTTCATGCACGGGTTTTTCATCACCCTGTCCGTCCCCAAAAGTATCCCCCATCTGATAACAGCCGCCTTTGACATACACCATTTCCATGCCCGTGGTGGGGTCGGTGTACCCCCCTTTACTTCCCCCCTTGCCAAGGGGGCTTGTCGGGCCTCGGCGCCATCGCTATCTTCTTTTCTTCCGCCTCCCTCTGCTTGCCCTGCCAATGAGCAATCCTGTCCTGTACCGCTGCTCTCATATCGTCATCTTCCGTTGAATAAGGATTGTCTTCGGCGAAGGCCCCGGCAAACCTCTCCCACGCCGCTACCTTTAAATCGGGAGTGCCGCTTTTCTTCTCATACGCCTGAACCTGATTGTACGCCTTCTGCATCTCTATCAGTTTTGCTTTCCAGGCCGCCTTGTTCGCCTCTACCTGTTGCCCCTTCTTCTCAAGGTCGTCCATGGAAAATCCGCTTCCCGACGGAGCGGTAAGCTGTACGTCCGGCACGCTCACAGGAGCTACAGTAGGGGTGTTCACCGCCTTTGCCAACTGAAACACAAAGTCCCCGCCGTCATGCCCTGAATCCCTGATATTGTTGTACTCCGGAGACTGGGATGATTTCCCGGATACCGCTTCTTTTATCCCTCCCCTGCCGTGGAACAACTCTTCCGCCGTAAAGACATTGCCTTCCGATTCATTCAGGGCCCGCAGGAAGGCCCCTGCAAAGACCGAGTGCTTGCCACCCCCGCTGTCGCTGACAGGTTCGTTGCCTCCGCTCGCCATCAGTGTCCTTGATTTGCGGGCTATCATTTTATTTATGTACGCTGCGCGTTCGTCTTTTGAGGTTATCTCCGTAGTCGCTGCCCTTGTAAGAGTACCCGAATAGCAGCTATCTGAAACTATAAGCACATGGTTGGATGAAATAGCTCGGATGTTTGAGGTTATGTCGTCCGCTATTATCCAGTTCGTTGTCTTGCTCTTCTCGGCATCCACGGGCAACCAGTAAGCCTTGTTCAGTTGTTCGTTGAACTCTCCGTGTCCGGCATAGTAAATCAGCAGATTATCATTTGGTTTGAGCTTTTCTCTTATTTCGTTGATACTGTCAAGAATATCACTCCTTGTTGCGTCTTTAAGGAGTGTAGTATTGAATCCGTACTGCTTTTTTAGAACCTTTGCGACTTCTTCTGCATCCATTACGGCGGTTTTAAGTTTGGGAAGGTATTTGTAGTTGTTGTTGCCGATGATAAGAGCATAGTAGCCGGTATCAGGCGCTGTGGTCTGCTTTGTGTCCTTCTTGACTACTTTCGCGCCCCTCTTCTCGGCTGTCGCAGGGGAAAGGAGAAACATGATGAGGCTTACGACTGAAAGGGTAGTGCAAAGTTTCCTGAACATTACGCCCTCCTGGTACGACATGTTATAAAGTTGCCTTATAGATTACATGATGCTATCACGCTGTAGCAAGGTAATTTTCACCTATACCATTTGCCCGTCTCTTTGCTTGAGAAGATAAAGATGGAAGCCGACAAAAAGGATGTGCCGTATCAGTAAGAGCTTGCGGTCTCTCCGGTCTGAAAGAATTCAGCGGGGAATTCTTCAACTGCCTCCGGAATTCCGGCATAAGCAGCGTCCCGGACATCTACACCACCCTTTCGGGTTCTCACAGAAGAGGGCTGGACCCGAGCCGTGAAGACCTCAGGGGACTGCACTATCAGTTCAAACTCACCTTTTTTATTAATCAACCCTATCTCAACCTTATAGCAACCGTCGGGTTGCACATTGATGAAGACCTCGTCAATCCTTCCGGATACCGGCATAAAAAAAGATTCTCCAGAATCAACATTCGTAACCCTTATATTAAAACTGCCCCTGCGCGTGGAAACTGCCTTGGTGGGTATTTCCCAATAAGTATAGAGCTTTTCGGGAGTAACTGCCATCGCAACTATCCTCTCTTTTCCGTATCCGGCCGCCCTTGCATCCACTGCACTCTTATCCTCCGGTACAACCAACTTTTTAACTGTTGAAACGACCCTCGGCTTCCACTGTTTTATCTCATCCGGGATTGAATGTTTCCCTGATGTCTTGACGACCGGACCCCGCCCGGAAACTGTCGCGGCACTTTCGGCGGGGGTCAAGGGTGCTGTTTTAAGTGACTTCCGGAGTCTTACGGCAGTGGAAAGGTGTTTGGACAACGTCTTTTTTGGGGCTGTTTTTTTAACTGAATCAGAGACTGTGTTCCTCTTTGCAGATGATGTCTTCTTTACATCAGGCGTTTTGGGAGGGCGTGTCTTTTTAACCGGTTTAATTGCCTTCGGCAACCTGCCGGTTTTACCTGAAAGGGCCTTTATAAAATCTTCTTTCCCCCAGTCCCGCCTTGCGGTTATACCGGCTTCTTTTGCCAGGGTCCTTAATTCGCTCATGCCCTTTGAATCAAGGTCTTTTATCTTCATAAGTTATATTCTCCCATATCTAAGGTGGCCCATATGCCGATCAATTCTATAATGGCGCAGGGTTCGCGTATCAGACTATCGCTGCGCCTTTCCGTTTAAAAAAGCCCCTAATTTAAAATCCGTAATCATTATATGCGTAGTAAGCCAGTCACGCAGAAAATCGCAAAGATCGTCGCCTATGTCGCACTGTCCGGCATGATACCGTGTGAAGAAATCCATGGTCTTTTCCGTCAGGGAGATGTGTTCTTTCCTGTGGTCTTCGTAATCAGGATAAGCGTCCGACTCCATAAGGCTTTCCTCGGTGAAAAAATGGTAAACAGTATAATTCACAAGACCTGAAAGTATAGGGCCTAATACTTCTTTATCGCTATTCGTCATAACAGCATCGTGCAACTTGTTAATATAAGTTACGAGTATCCTGTGCTGCTCGTCTATTTCCGGGACTGCGGTTTCAAGCTTATCGCTCCACTGAAAAAATGGCATGACGTTATCTCCTTCGACCCATAAAACCAGCCTCTGACTCTGCTGAAAGATTATCATGATTGAAATATAATTTCAAATACATCAGGCCCCTATTGAAGTTTTCTGAGAAGACCCAGGAGCGTTCTTGCAGTATAAAATATCTTAAGACATTTGTCCTCTCGATAGTCCCTGTATGTGTTGAGGTTGGGCACGAAACACCCTCTGATATACATAAGCGTGACTTCTGCGAAGATGTCGTCCCTAAGGTATATCCTGTGTGAATAGTCTTTTGTCGAAGCCAGGACGACCTTGGCGGCAGTCAGGTAGCCCGGGTCAAGGTTTACATTCCTCTTTCCATCGGCAGAGAGTTCCTGTTCAATCCCGTTCGTTATGAGCTTGATTCCGGCCAGTGCATCCTGAGGAACCAACTCCCTGAAAAATACAAACCTTCGGAAAATCGGAGCTCCCAACTCCCTGCGATAGTAATCCGAAGAGTCCCATTTTACGGGTGGGGTTACCATCGTCAGTTCGCCAAAACGGCCTTCCATGAGTCCGATGGCCTCCAAAGAGCAATCCTCCTTTGAATAAAGGACGCTTGAAAAAAGGAGGGCCTTATCGCGGGACTTCGGTGTGCCCATGCCGAATCATTCGGATGCCAGTTTTGATATTAAACTGCTTACATCCGGCGTGTCCCACCTTATAGGGCCGATGACCTTCTGGGCCAGTATGCCCTTCTTGTTTATTATGAAAGTCTCAGGCACACCGGTAAGGCCGTAATCCGCGTAAGTGCGCTTATCGTCCACGAGGACCGGGAAGTTAAAGCCGGTTTCCTTTTGGTATTGAATGGCGTTAGCCGGCTGGTCGTTGTAAAGTATGGAGAGAAAAACAAAATTGGGGTTTCCAGACTCGGAGTTCACAAATTTATGCAGCGATGGGTTCTCCTCCTTGCACGAATCGCACCATGTCGCCCAAAAGTTTAACATGACCACCTTTCCCCTCAGGTCGGAAAGTCTCACTGTGTTGCCCTGGGCGTCCTTTAATTCAAAATCAGGGGCCGGAAGGCCGACGACAGCCTTTTTAGCATGGCCTCCAGACATTGAGAGCATTGCAAAGACGGCTATCCCAAGCAGACAGATAATCAGTAAAATGATGCTCTTGCTCTTCAAGTTATCTCAATTGACCGAGACCAGCGCAGATTCTTCAACCGCTACAAAGTGAACGCCGCCGTCTCTCAATTGGGCTGAGATAACAGACACGTTATTGAAGGTCCCTCTTATAAGCTCCTCTGAAAGCGGGTCCTCAATTTCACGGCTGATAGCCCTTCGCATGGGCCTGGCTCCGTAAGACGGCTGGTAGTATTTTTCCAGTATCCATTCCTTCACTTCCATGGGCACGCTGATGGTCAGGGCATGCTCGGCAAGCTTCTTGTTAAGTTCGATTACCTGATGCTGCAGTATTAACAGGAGTTGCTCTTTTTCCAGTTGATGGAAAACCACCGTCTCATCAACACGGTTCAGAAACTCGGGATTGAAGGTCTTCTTCAACTCCGACAAGACATTTTCCTTGATCTTGGAATAGGCGTCCGGGGTGGATGAGCGGTAAAAACCCAGAGGTGTGGCCTTTTCAATAATGCGGGCCCCAAGGTTCGAGGTCATGATGATAATGGTGTTCCTGAAGTCCACCTTCCTTCCCAGGCTGTCGGTAAGCACGCCCTCGTCCATTATCTGTAGCAGGGTGTTGAATACATCAGGGTGGGCCTTTTCTATCTCGTCGAAAAGGACCACCGAATAAGGCCTCTTTCTGACCTTTTCGGTCAACTGTCCGCCTTCTTCATATCCCACGTAGCCTGGAGGCGCGCCGGTCAGGCGCGAAACAGCAAACCTTTCCATATACTCTGACATGTCTATCTTTATGAGGGCGCTCTCATCATCAAACATGAATTCGGCCAGGGCCTTGGCCAGTTCGGTCTTCCCGACCCCGGTCGGTCCGAGGAAAAAGAACGAGCCGATAGGCCTCTTCCGGCTCTTGAGACCGGCCCTTGACCTCCTGATAGCACGGGACACGGCCTTTATGCCGTCGTCCTGGCCGATTATCCTGAGATGCAGATTTTCCTCCATCCTGAGCAGCTTGTCCGACTCGGTCTCTTCCATCTTAAAAAGGGGAATGCCGGTCATCTTTGAAACCGTATAAGCCACGTCATCCTCGGAGACAAGGGGGACTTCCATATTTTGCGAGTCCTTCCATTTCTTGTACATGACCTCATAGGTCTTCTTGACCATGTCCTCACGTATTCTTACGGACTGGGCCTTTTCAATGTCATGCAGGCGGACATAAAGGGTCTTTTCCTTTGACAGTTGCACAATCTCATGCTCCACGTCCCTCAGGTCCTGGGGCATGGTGGATTTCTTGAGCTTGATCCTGGAGCCGGTCTCATCCAGGACGTCTATGGCCTTGTCCGGAAGGTACCTGTCGGTTATATAGCGGTCGGAAAGCTTCGCCGCGGCAAGGACCGCCTCATTGCTTATCTTGACCCTATGGTGAGACTCATATTTGGGTCTGAGTCCCTTAAGGATATCAACAGTCGTCTCAAACAATGGGGGATGAACGTGTATGGGCTGGAAACGTCTCTCCAGCGCCCCATCCTTTTCTATGTATTTCCTGTATTCGTCGGGCGTGGTTGCCCCTATGCACTGGAGTTCGCCCCTTGAAAGCGCGGGTTTGAGCATATTGGAGGCATCCACCGATCCTTCAGCCGCACCGGCGCCTATAAGCGTATGGAACTCGTCTATGAAGAGTATAATGTTCTCGGACTGAAGTATTTCTCTCATCACCGCCTTGAGTCTTTCCTCAAACTGTCCTCGGTACTTGGTGCCTGCTATGAGGGCGCCCAAGTCAAGTGAAATAATCCTTTTACCTATAAGGATGTCCGGCACGTCTCCGGCAGTTATCTTCTGGGCAAGACCTTCCACAATAGCGGTCTTACCGACACCGGGTTCCCCTATAATGGCCGGATTGTTCTTAAGCCTCCTGCCCATTACCTGCAGTACCCGCTCCATCTCGTCTTCCCTGCCTATGACCGGGTCGAGTTTTCCTTCAACAGCCAAAAGAGTAAGGTCCCTGCCGAACTCATCCAGCGCAGGAGTGGTTGTCTTTCTGCGTTCCTTCTGGTGGGTCTGTTGGAACTGGGGCTTTATGGCCATGTTGATCGTCAGTTGACGCGCGCCCAGCAGGTTGGCGCCGAGGTTTCTGAGCACCTTGCCGGCAATGCCCTCATCCTCTCTGATGATTCCCAGCAGAAGATGTTCGCTTCCGATGTAATTATGCCCGAGCAGCCGTGCCTCTTCAATGGCCAGTTCAAGCACCTTCTTGGCACGCGGCGTAAACGGGATATCTCCAAAGGTCAGAAGGTTACCTCCGGCAGACAGGTTTTTTTCGACCTCGAATTTCACTTCATCAATGGAAAGACCCATCTTTTTCAATATCGTTACAGGAATTGCATCCTCTTCCCTCAAAAGGGCAAGCAGGAGGTGTTCAGTGCCGAGGTAATCATTGTTCCTTCTTTCGGCTTCTTCCTTGGCGTATATGATTATCTTTCTGCCTCGCTCAGTGAATTTCTCAAACATCCCATTACTCCTTGAATCTTTATTTCCTGATTAAAATTTTACTCGTTTCCAACAGGTATTGTCAATGAAAAGAACTCTCAGATGCAGTAAAGACAAGCAATGCGAGTCATCGACCGGGCAGATAGTCACAGGACGCTTTCAAGTTCTCCAGGGTATTTCCAAATCATTAACACGGATATCCGTGTTTGTTTTAACGGTTGAAAGCGACTTAAACCCAATCTGTCATCTTGCTAAACCCGGCAGTAGTTGTATTAGCCCACCAGAAATAAATTCTATGGCAATGGCAGCCAGAAGCAGTCCCATCAGGCGTGTAATTATGTTAATGCCTGTTTTACTGAGCATGTTTCGAATGGGTATTGCAACATTCAAAGCTGACCATATTATCATCGATATTAGTATTATGCTTATAATGATTAGCCCTATATGGACCGGCTGAAATGAAGCATCCGCATAGATTATTACAGTAGATATCGCCCCGGGTCCGGCCAATAAAGGCATGGCAATCGGCACCACGGCAAAACTCTCCTTCTCTTCCGCTTCTGCCGCCTCTTCAGGTGTTTGTTTGCTGTAAGTGTGCTTGGCTTGCATCATGGCTATTGCCATCAGAAGAAGAAGAATACCGCCGCCAACCTTGAAAGAGGCAATGCTTACACCGAAAAAGTTAAGTAACGGCTTCCCCAGCAATGTCGCCACAACTAAAACAACTAAAACAGCTATACTTGCAGTACGGGCGATATGTTTTCGTTCACTTTCAGTCGAACTCTCGGTAAGACTTATAAAAATGGGAATTGCTGCAAGAGGATTCACTATTGCCAGAAGAGTTGTGAATATCTTTATGTACCCGGTCCATTCAATCATCTCAATATCCTTGTGCGTTATATTTACAAGACGGGAGAGGATTACAAAAAACTATACAGTCAGGTTGGGTATTAATTACCCTGGGAAAGGCAAGTCATAAAAAAATGGTAGGCACGAGGGGTTTCGAACCCCTGACCTCTACCGTGTCAAGGTAGCGCTCTCCCACTGAGCTACGCGCCTGAGAAGGTAGATTAAAAAACATACCGGTTATATTTGTCAAGGCTCGCATAAACAACCAGGGCTGGCTTGAATATGGACCTTGGAGCGTGGTATCATTTGATCACTATGGCAATCGTGCTGGCAGTATTGATAGTCCTGCTTTCCGGGACCGGTTCCTGGGCCGAGATATACAAGTATGTCGCGGATGACGGTTCTATCTATTTTACAAATACCCCAACCGGCAAAAAACATAAGGTCTATGTTAAAGAGAACCATCCGAGAAAAACGGCCCTGATAAGAAATAATGACGTGCACCTGTCAAAAGAGTCTTTTCATGGTATTGCCGAGGAAAAAGCCAGGCTGCATAACCTGGATCCCAATCTCGTCAAAGCGGTTATCAAAGCGGAATCAAACTGGGACCCTTCGGCGGTTTCACCCAAGGGCGCCCTGGGTCTTATGCAGTTGATGCCGTCAACGGCCTTCGATATGGGCGTGGCCAACCCTTTCAACCCCGAGGAGAATATCGAAGGCGGCACAAGATATCTCAAGCTTCTGCTTCAGAGGTTCAACTGGGATATTCCTCTTGCCCTGGCCGCATATAATGCGGGTCCTGAAAGAGTGGAAAAGATAAACTCGGTTCCCGCCATACCGGAAACAAGACAGTATGTAAAAACAGTCATGAACAATTATTACAACAAGCCTGATAGCCTGTCTGGATTTGCCTCCAATTCAGGCTTTGGGACAGGCCGGATTAAAAAAATATTGCTGAAGGACGGCACACTCCTCTTTACCAATTCCTACTCCGTGCGCCAAGAACTTTAATGCCCCCTGAGAGTCAGGCTTTAAGGGAAGAAATCCTTCGCCTCAAAGAATTAAATAATGCCGTTATCCTTTCGCATAACTACCAGCGGGAGGAAGTCCAGGACATAGCCGATTTTATCGGAGACTCGCTGGATCTATCCAGGACCGCTGCCGGCATAGACTGTAAGGTAATAGTATTCTGCGGCGTGCATTTCATGGCCGAGAGCGCTTCCATATTGTCCCCGGATAAAACAGTGCTTCTCCCTGAACTTGAGGCCGGTTGTCCGATGGCCGATATGGTGCGGGTCGATTCCACCCGTATTGTCAAAAAATACTTCCAGGGATACGATACCCAACCCGCTTTCTCATTTCCGCACGAGTTTACCCTGAGAGATATAAAAGCACAATTTCCGGGCACGCCGGTAGTTGCTTACGTGAACACCACCGCCGAGGTAAAGGCTGAAAGCGATATATGCTGCACCTCGGCAAATGTTGTCCAGGTGATCGAATCATTGCCTGGAGATATGGTGATATGCATACCTGACAAGAACCTGTCCATGTGGGCGGCCAAAAATACGAAAAAACGGGTGATAGCCTGGGACGGTTTCTGCCATGTCCATGACAGGATAACCGCCCTGGACGTTCAAAAAGCGAGGCTGGAACACCCAAAGGCCGTTTTAATGGCGCATCCCGAGTGCAGGCCTGAAGTGCTCGAATTGGCGAACCATGTGACCAGCACCTCCGGCATGCTGAGGTTCGCTCTTTCCTCTGATGCAGGTGAATTTATTGTGGCAACGGAGACCGGCCTGATGCACAGATTGAAAAAAGAAAACCCTGGCAAGGTTTTTCATCCCTTGAGAAAAGATATGCTATGTCCCAATATGAAAAAAACCACACTTATGAGTGTCCTGGCTGCGCTGAAGGAGATGAAAAATGTCATCAAGGTCCCTGAAGAGATACGGATACCCGCCAAACGAGCCCTGGACAGGATGCTCGCAATCAAGTAGATTTTGTCTTCTCTCAAACAAATAATCGTAAAAAATATACGCTCTCAGGGCCCCATGATTTTCGAGGAATTTATGGATACCGCTCTATATTATCCGGACATGGGCTACTATTCAGGGGGCCCGGCCCGGATAGGCAGGGAGGGTGATTATTATACCAGCTCACACCTGCACCGGATTTTTGGGGCCATGCTGGGCAGGCAGGTTGAAGAGATGTGGCGGTTCCTGGGGGAACCTGATGACTTTCACGTTGTGGAGATGGGGGCCGGCATGGGGTATTCCGCAAAAGACCTGCTCGCCTACCTTAAAGACAGGGACGTCTTCGCCCATCTTTCATATGCAATCGTGGAACCCAATCACTCCTTCAGACTTAGCCAGCAACGGCTTGCAATTGAATTTGAAGAGAAGGTCGTCTGGTATGAAGGTTTGGAAATATTGCCTCCTTTCACAGGTTGTTTCTTGTCCAATGAATTACTTGACGCGTTCCCGGTGGCGCTTGTGGAAATGGGGGCCGGACCTGAAGAGATTTACGTGCATGAAAAAGATGGTGAACTTTTGGAGGTCAAAGGTCCCTGCCGGGATGATGTTAAAGATTACCTGAACAACTTTGCCGGAGTTCTGCCTCCGGGATACAGAACTGAAGTGAATTTAAGGATACATAGATGGCTTGAGGATGTTTCCGCTAAGCTGCTTGAAGGTTTTATCCTGACTGTTGATTATGGGTACCCGGCAAATGATTATTACAGCGATGAAAGGAACAGGGGTACTTTGCAGTGTTATTACAGGCATACGGTCAATGAAAATCCATATATGCATATCGGACAACAGGACATAACCGCGCACGTGAACTTTTCAGCCCTGGAGAAGTGGGGCGCCGGGCTTGGGCTGAGGACCTGCGGTTATTGTCCGCAGGGGACCTATCTCGTCTCTCTCGGTATGGATGAAGTTATCGGGGAACTTTACAGCGAATGGACAGACCCTGACAAGACCGCCGGAATAAAGGCTCTCATCCTTCCGCAGGGCATGGGGGAGTCTCATAAGGTAATGGTCCAGTACAAAGGGAAGGGAACCCCGGCGCTCAGGGGATTCGCAATGAGGAACAGGGCCGCCTCATTGTCCGAGATTAAGAACATCCGACAAAATCCAAAATAGGGCAAGGCATGGTATGAGAGCAGCTTCGGTGGGGCGGGTTGGAAGCTCTAATCAGTCCTGCTGAGATGGTATGCCAGTCTTTCCATGCCCTTTAACGCGTCTTCCGGCGTGTGTGCCTCAATGGTATATACGCATGAAATATCCTTGATTTCATTAAAGAACCATTCGAAATTAAAGGTCCCGTCGCCTATCGGCCTATGCTGGTCCGACCCTTTATCATTGTCGTGGAGGTGAAGCTCAATTATATGGGCCTTCAGGCATCTAATCCATTCTTCCAAAGGGACCCTTGAAAAGAGGTTGCAGTGTCCGGTGTCGAAACATATACCGAAATTCTCAGACCCCATTGCCTCCATGAGCATCACCAGGTTGGAAGGCTCATCCTCAAATATATTTTCAATAGCCAGCTTGACACCCATGGACTCGGCCCTTGCATTTATGGGTATCCATGTTTCGAGGCTTTTATCCAGCCACAGTTGGGGATTGAGACCGTATTTCCACTTATCGTAACCCGAGTGCATAACAATACTTAAGGGATTCAGTATCCCGGCAATATCCAGCACTTGATTAAATCTCCCGACCGTTATATCCCTGACCCCGGAGTCAACAGCGCCGGGACAAAGGTCCATAAAGGGGGCGTGAAAGGAAAGTTCCGGCTCGTGCTGAAGTTTGTTTTTCAGGCTGCGGATATCGTCCGATGACAGGACATCCAGACTATCGGAACTAAAATATATTTCAAGGTCTATATTGTTTCGGATTATAAAATCCAGATGTTCGCCGATTTTTGCGTATGGTATGTGAACATGCGGTCGGACCACGTTATTTCTCTTCCGTCGATTCCTTTTTGACGCCCTCTGCTGAACCCTTTCCGGCCTCAGCAGATGCGCTTGTCTTTTCAACAGCTTTTTCAGAGTTCTTATTGTCAGACGTTTTCTCTTTAGAATCTCCCTTTTCAGCGTCCATGCCCCGTTTTCTGTCGCCCGAGGCATAATCCGTTACATACCATCCCCCGCCCTTAAGGACAAATGAAGTGCTGGATATGAGTTTTTTCATCTCTCCCCCGCACACCGGACACACGGCAAGCGAGGGCTCGGACATCTTTTGCATGACCTCCCGATTGGTGCCGCATTTCAGACATTCATACTCATATATAGGCATATATACCCTCCCGCCTTTTGAACATTTTGATAAAAGTAGATTATTAATATAATAAAGGCCGGTGATTTACGTCAATACGATTGACTTTTTCTGGAAAATTCTGATTAAATAATAATCTCAACTTTTGCGGAGGTGATTATAATGTATGCTGTTGTAGAGTCATGCGGCAGTCAGATGAGGGTAGCTTCAGGCGACAGCGTTGTCGTTGACATGAATATGGGTGATGTAGGCGGCGAGGTAGTTTTCGACAAGGTATTGATGCTCTCCGATGACGGTAAGACCGTGGTCGGCAAGCCATACGTTTCCGGCGCGAGCGTCAAGGCGGAGATAGTCAAGACCGGCAAGTCCAGAAAGGTCCTTGTCTTCCGAAGCCAGCCAAAAAAGGCCGACAACAAGCTCAGGGGACACAGACAGGACATTACCACTCTTAAAATCAAGGAAATCATCGGAGGTTAGCAATGGCTCATAAAAAAGGAGTCGGGAGCTCACGAAACGGGCGCGACAGTAACTCCCAAAGACTTGGCGTAAAAAGATTCGGCAGCCAGGTGGTCCGTGCCGGCAACATACTCGTAAGACAACGCGGTACAAAGTTCCATCCTGGAAACAATGTCGGCATAGGGTCCGACGATACCCTGTTCGCCCTTATTGACGGTGTCGTTACGTTTGAAAGAAAGGACAAGACCCGTAAAAAAATCAGCGTCTATCCTCAAACCGCCCAGACCGGCGCTTAAGGAATAATATCAATCCTGATGGAGCAAAAGGCGGTTCGCTTGGGCGGACTGCCTTTTTTTATTTATGAGATTCATTGATTACGCAAAGATATTCGTAAAGGCCGGAGACGGCGGCAGGGGATGTGTGAGTTTCCGCAGGGAAAAATTCGTTCCGAGGGGCGGTCCAAACGGCGGAGACGGCGGCAGGGGCGGCAATGTTGTCTTTAGGGCCACAAAACAGTTGAACACACTGCTGGACCTGCGTTACCGTCGAGAATATAATGCCCAACGGGGACAGCACGGCATGGGGACAGATAAACACGGCAAGGACGGCGAGGATTTGATCATACCAGTGCCGCTCGGCACTCACATCAAGGATGCCGACACCGGGGAGATAGTCGCCGATTTGACGCTGGACAACCTTGAGGCCGTAGTTGTGAAGGGTGGCAGAGGGGGACTCGGGAACGCGCACTTTGCGACTGCCGTAAAACAGGCCCCGAGACATGCGCAACCCGGAGAACCCGGTGAAGAAAGATGGCTCATAATGGAGCTGAAGCTCCTGGCCGACGTAGGCCTCATAGGTTTGCCCAATGCAGGCAAATCAACTTTACTATCAGTCATATCAGCGGCAAGACCGAAGATTGCCGATTATCCTTTCACCACGCTTACGCCGAACCTGGCAGTTGTAAAGCCCGAGGAGATGCGGAGTTTTGTGGTGGCGGACATACCCGGACTGATAGAAGGCGCGCATAGTGGTACGGGTCTCGGGTTTCAGTTTCTGAGACACGTTGAGAGGACCTCGATACTCCTTCATCTTGTGGATGTCTCAGATATACCGGATAGCGATCCGGCGGAGGATTTTGAGAAGATAAACAAGGAACTGGCCCTCTTTAATCCATGCCTGCCGGAGAAGCATATGGCTGTTGCAGGGACAAAGACCGACATGGCCAATGAGGGTCTCAGACTTCAGAGACTTAAGGACTATTGTATTGAAAACGGCCTGGACTTTTTCCCCATCTCGGCGGCAACCCATAGCGGAATTGATAAACTGACCATATATCTTGCAGGAAAGGTCCAAAACCATATGGAAGCTTCAGATACGGCAAAAACATATATAAATACCGGGTTTGAATACGGAGACTGATTCAGTGGCCAGAATAGTAATAAAGATAGGCAGTAATATCCTGACGCACAAAAGCGGAGGGCTTGACAGCGAAAGGATACTTTCCATTGCCGGGGACGTCTTCCAACTGTGTAACGACGGGCATGAGGTCGTCATTGTCTCTTCAGGGGCGGTAGCGGCAGGCATGAAAAAACTCGGTTTAAAAACAAAGCCTAAGGACATCAGGCTTAAACAGGCCGCAGCAGCTGTCGGTCAGTCTTCACTTATATGGGCATATGAAAAGGGCTTTGCAGAGTTCGGGAAAAAGGTGGCCCAGATACTGCTTACCGGAGACGATTTTTCCGACAGGTTACGATACCTCAATTCCAGGAATACCATTATCACCCTTCTGTCCTTCGGCATCATACCTGTCATTAATGAAAACGACACAGTGGCAACTGATGAGATCAAGTTCGGAGACAACGACAATCTTGCCGCGCTTGTATCGGCCCTCATTGAGGCCGACAGACTGATCATCCTGTCGGACGTGGACGGCCTGTATTCGGCAGACCCCAAAAGGGAGACCGGGACAAAACTAATCGGCTTTGTCGAAGAGATAACGCCTGAACTGATAAAAAAGGCGGGCGGAGAGGGCAGTAATATTGGAACGGGGGGTATGTATTCAAAGATAAAGGCGGCTGAAAAGGCCCTTTCATACGGCATAAAGGTAAACATAATCAGCGGGAAAAAAAAAGGCATGGTCGTTTCTCTCTTAAAAGGAAACCGGCACGGGACCGAATTCACTCCTTCTGAAAAAAAGATGTCTTCCCGCAAGGGATGGATAGCGCACGCAGTCAAACCCATGGGATCTCTTGTACTTGATGACGGCGCTGTAAATGCCCTGCTCAAATCCGGCAAGAGTCTTTTGCCTTCAGGCATAACTGCGGTTGAGGGTCTTTTCGGCATCGGAGATGCGGTATTCTGTGTGGATCCTGCAGGAAAACATATTGCCAAGGGGATCGTCAATTATTCATCAAATGACGTGGAGAGGCTAAAAGGCAGAAAGACGACCGAAATAGAGTCCCTCCTCGGCTACAAATACTCCGACGAAATCATACACAGGGACAATCTTGTACTCTTATAGCCCCAGTCTTTCAGCGAGGAACCTGCCTGTGTGAGAACCTTTATCCCTGGCCACTTTCTCCGGTGTGCCGTAAGCCGTGACTTCCCCTCCTCCGTCTCCCCCTTCAGGCCCTAAATCTATTACGTAGTCCGCAGATTTCACTATATCCAGGTCATGCTCGATGATAATCACCGTGTTGCCCAGGTCAACAAGCCTGTTTACGACACCCAGGAGCCGGTGAATATCCACAAAATGAAGGCCTGTCGTGGGTTCATCCAGAATATAAAGCGTTTGCCCTGAAGTCTTCTTGCTCAATTCCTTTGAAAGCCTGAGCCTCTGGGCCTCTCCTCCGGAAAGGGTCGTAGCAGGCTGACCGAGCTTCAAATATCCGAGTCCTATCTCCTCCAGCACATCAAGCCTCTGCCTCAAGGGCGGGATCGCGCTGAAAAATTCAAGGGCCTCAGTTACGGTCATCTCAAGTATGTCTGAGATATTTTTACCCTTAAAGGAGATATCGAGGGTCTCCTTGTTGTAACGCGCTCCGCTACAGGCATCGCATGTAACGTAAACGTCCGGCAGGAAATGCATCTCTATCTTTTTCAGCCCGTCCCCTCCGCATACATCGCACCTGCCCCCCGCCACATTGAAACTGAACCTGGAGGCCGAGTATCCCCTGACGCGGGAGTCCGGCGACTGGGCGAAGAGTTCCCTTATGAATGTAAAGGCGCCAATATACGTGGCGGGGTTTGAACGGGGCGTCCTGCCGAGCGGAGACTGGTCAACACAGATGACCCTGTCCACATTTTCAAGGCCGATAATCTGTTTGTGCCTGCCCGGCGCAGGCTTGCTGTTATATAGATGGCGCATGAGCGCCTTGTAAAGCACCTCTAATATGAGCGTGCTTTTCCCGGAACCGGAGACACCGGTTATGCAGACGAATACTCCGAGAGGTATTGAGACGTCTACATTTTTAAGATTAAATTCCGATGCCCCTTCTATCCTCAGGCGTTTGGAGGATGTCCTGCGTTTTTTTGGAATGGGGATAAAGGCTTCCCTGCTCAGGTATTTGCCGGTCAGTGAGGATGCATTCAGCCTTATGGCCTCTGGCGGGCCTTCGGCCGTTATCCATCCTCCGTTTCTGCCCGCCCCCGGACCCATGTCTATCACATGGTCCGCCCACCTGATTGTGTCCTCATCATGTTCGACAATAATTATCGTGTTTCCGGCATCCCTGATACCGGCCAGCGTGGACAGAAGACCGCGGCAATCCCTGGGATGCAAACCTATGCTCGGCTCATCAAGAATATACAGCACCCCGGTGAGGGATGACCCCAGTTGAGTAGCAAGCCTTATCCTCTGGGCTTCGCCCCCTGAAAGTGTGAGCGAAGGTCTGTCAATAGTAAGATAACCGAGACCCACCCTGTCAAGAAACGCCAGCCTGTCGCTCACTTCTTTCAGCACCTTCCGTGAAATATGTCTTTCCCTTTCCGAAAGACGCAACCCGTCTATAAACCCTTCGGCCTCCATAACGGACATGGCTGCAAAATCACCTATGCCTTTATCGTTTATCCTGATATTCAGCGCCTCAGGTCTAAGCCGCCTGCCTTCACATTCCCTGCAACGAGAGCGGTGGGTGAACTCATCGTAAAACTCCGACCTGGGGTCCACTCCCGCTGAATCCGTCCACTCGTCATTGAACTTATAGTCGGACATACCGAAACTAAGTCCCGCAGACGGCTCAAGTCCTATGCCGTTACAGTGTCTGCAAGCCCCATATTTGCTGTTAAAGGAAAAAAGCATCGGCTCTATTTCGGGATAGCTGATACCGCACTGGGCGCAGGCGAGGGACCTGCTGAAAGGTATGTCCCGCCCCTCATCTGCAAGGTTGATAATTACCGTATCTGCGTATTTAAGTGAGGTGTCTATTGCATGCCTTATCTGTTTGTCGATTGAATGCTTGATGATGAAGCGGTCCATGACTATTTCGATTGTATGGCGCTGCTGCTTTTTTAGTGCAATGTCCTGTGTCAGGTCAATCATCTTCCCGTCAATCCTCGCCCTTACAAAGCCGTCCATCCTCATTTCGCGCAGTTCCTTGCGGTATTCCCCCTTTCTTTCACGCACAATCGGTGCCAGCACCTGGACCCTTGTGCCCTGAGGCAGGGATGTAACGGAGCTGATAATATTATGGATATCCTGCGTAGTGATGACGGCCCCGCAATTATAGCAGTAGGGAACGCCTATCCTTGTGAAGAGCACCCGCATATAGTCGTATATCTCGGTAATGGTGCCTACGGTGGAGCGCGGACTCCTCGTGACTGTTTTCTGGTCAATGACAATGGCGGGGGAAAGGCCTTCAATAGCATCGACTTCCGGCTTTTGCATCTGCTCAATGAATTGCCTCGCATAAGCAGAGAGGCTTTCCACATAGCGCCTTTGACCCTCGGCGTAAATGGTGTCAACGGCAAGCGAAGACTTTCCCGAACCCGAAGGGCCGGTTATGACCGTTATCCTGTCCCTCGGGATGGTCACATTTATATTCTTGAGGTTGTGTTCCCTCGCGCCCTTTATGACTATATTATCCGGCATTTGTCTGTATTTTCCTGAAGTTAATCTTATAATATAACCGAAAGCGTCCGGTTCTTTCATCCGCCCCGGTGAAACCGTTTTTAAATTTATAACTTGAAATTGTTTCCGTAATAGGTTATAAACTATATACCCTTATGAGCGAACAAAAACATAATATATTGGGTATGGTTGAAAAGATGCCCGCTTTTCCGCAAAGCGTGCACCGTGTAATCCAACTCACTACAGACATCAATTGCGACCCAAAGGACCTGGTGCGCGTGATAGAGCATGACCCCGTGCTTATTCTCAAGATACTCAATCTGGTAAACTCCGCCTATTTCGGCCTTGCCCAGCAGATCACGTCCATAAACCATGCCATAATCTATATAGGCGTCAATACGGTCAAGAACCTTGCGCTTGGGGTAGCTACGGTCGGTATACTGCCGAAAAAAAATGAGGCGGGCTTTGACATGGAGGCCTTTTTACTGCACTCCCTGTCAACGGCTACGATTGCGAAGATGTTCGCCAGAAAGATGAAGATACCCGAAAAAGATTCCTTCGACTTCTTCCTTTCAGGCCTGTTGCATGACTTTGGAAAGATTGTATTTGCCCATTTTATGCCGCACGAGTTTCATAAGGCCCTTGAGATGGCCAAAGATAATAAGATGCACCTGTATGACGCTGAAAATGAGATATTCGGTGTGAACCATACACAGATCGGCTCGCTCCTCGGGGAAAAATGGCAACTGCCCTCAAACGTGGTGGAACCTCTGAAAGGACACCACCATAGTGAAAGCAATCAATCGATCATGACCTCAGTTGTCTCGGCCGCAAACCGCCTCAGCAAGGAATTAAACATGGGATACAGCGGGGAAAACCTCATTGACAAGTTGCCGGACGATATTATCAAGATATTCGGAAACGACTCCGGAAACATAGCCCTGGCTTTGGGCGACATTAACGCCGAGATAGAAAAGGCTATGATATTTGTAAAAGTATAGGGACCGGAGGCGTATATTGAGGATCAGATTCTGGGGTGTGCGCGGTTCGATACCTTCGCCGGGTCCGGACACCGTCAGGCACGGCGGCAACACCACCTGCATTGAGGTGGAGACCGACGAAGGACAGATAATCATACTGGATGCGGGCACCGGAATTCACCCGCTGGGGTACAGCCTCCTGAAGAGGATGCCGCTCAAGTGTTCAATCTTCATATCTCATACGCATTGGGACCACATCCAGGGCCTGCCGTTTTTCGTACCCATATTCATACCCGGCAACGAATTGCAGATATACGGGGCCCTGGACCCGGTATATCAAAGGTCCATCAAGGACACGTTGAACAGGCAGATGGAGTATTGCTACTTCCCGGTGCGCGAGGCGGAGTTGAAGGCGGACATGCAATACGAAACGCTCAGGGAGAGACAGACCGTAGAGATAGGTTCGGCAAAAGTCACCAACATACTGATGAACCATCCTGTCCTCTGTTTCGGCTACCGTATTGAATGCGGGGGCAAGAGCCTGTTTTTTACGGGAGACAACGAACCTCTCTATAACATCTATAAGCCGGGCGACGATTATTACGACGAATATGAAGACCTCATCGCCGTCAAGAACGGGATGCTGGCGGATTTTATACGAGACGTTGACGTGCTGATAGCCGACTCCGCCTACACGGAAGCGGAATATCCGTTGAAAAAAGGTTGGGGACACGGGACCTTCGACTCATGTATGGCCTTGGCGAAAAATGCCGGGGCCAAGGCCTTGTATCTTACCCATCACGAGCCGCTGAGAAAGGACGGAGACCTTGACGCAATATTTGATGGACTCCGTGAAAAGTACTCCCATCAACAAGGCGTTCCCGAATTTGCTCCGGCTTACGAAGGACTTGAGGTCCGTATTTAGTATTGCCTCCACGGGTCCATCCGATTTACTGATTGCTTCATTTTTCCGGACAACCTGCCCGAAAAGTCAAGCCTGATTATGCCCCGACCCCGGTGTTATAATATCGTGCATGATACTTGAAACACTTAATCCACAGCAAAAAGGCGCTGTTGTGCACTTCGGCGGCCCGATCCTCGTTCTGGCGGGCGCAGGTTCAGGCAAGACCAAGGTCATCACCCACAAGATTGCCTGGCTCGTCCAGGAAAAGGGCATACGGCCCAATCGTATACTCGCCATCACCTTCACGAAAAAGGCCGCCAGGGAGATGCAGGAGCGAGTGGAACGCCTGCTATCAATCAGGCCGCCCTGGATATCCACCTTCCATGCCTTTTGCGTCAGGGTGCTCAGGGAAAGCATAGAAACCCTGGACATGGGCTTCGACAAGAAGTTCCTTATCTACGATGAAAGCGACAGCATCAAGGTCATAAAAGACATCCTGCGCAACATGAACTGGGAGGTCAAGGAGGCGGACAAGGCCAGGGCCGTCATATCCAACGCCAAACAGGACTACAGGGACAACATCCTTGACTACATATCCTCCCTGCCCTTCCCCGCCTCCGCCTATGCCCCCCTCGCCGGGCAATACCAGGCGATACTTGAGAGGAGCAATGCCATGGACTATGACGACCTCATCTATTTCGTCGTGGACATGCTCATGAAAAATCCGGAGGTCCGGAGGCACTGGCAGGCGAGGTTCGACTATATACTCGTGGACGAGTACCAGGACACGAACAGGATACAGTACATGCTCATCAACCTGCTGGTGGGCGGAAGCGGCAACATCTGCGTCGTGGGAGACCCGCAACAGTGCATCTACACCTGGAGGGGCGCTCACCCCATGAACATCCTCAACTTCAGCAATGATTTCACAGCCGTGGAGACCAAACTGGAGATAAACTACCGCTCCACGAAAAAGATCCTGGACATAGCCAATAAGGTAATCTCCCAGGCCGACAGGATATGGGAGGGTAAGATACTCGAACTCTCCGCGCACAGGGAAGACGAGGGGGAGGTCCATTACGAGCGCAGGCCGGACAATACATCCGAATGCTCATACATAGCCGGAAAGATAGAAGAGCTTGCTGACAAAGGATACCGGTACTCCGACATGGCCGTACTGATGCGCATGTCCTTCCTGTCCAGGGGCATAGAGCACACCTTCGTCAATTACGGGATACCTTACGAAATAATCGGAGGTCCCGCCTTTTACGACAGGGCCGAGATAAAGGACATCCTTTCTTACATGCGCCTTATACTTAACGGAAGGGACCAGTCGGCCTTCGACAGGATACTCAACGTGCCTCCGCGCTCCATCGGCGCCAAGACCTTGCAGAAGATAAAGACCTCCTACAAAACCGGCTGGATGCAGGCCTTGCGGGACACCAAGCTACCCCCGAGGCAGCGGGCCGGGGCCGACAGGTTCATAAAGATAATAGAGGGATACGCCGGACAGGTGGACGAAAAGCCTTACACAGTGCTGATGGACCTGCTAAACGACATAGACTATTACTCGTTCCTGATGGATCATTACAAGGAAGACTTCGACGACAGGAAGGAAAATATCGCGGAACTCGCGAACGTCCTGAAAAAGGTGGAGGAGGACGGTAAGCTCTTCTCGGACTTCCTGGAGGACAATATACTTTCGAGCGACCAGGACAAGATAGGGTCATCGGATTCCGTGAAGATCATGACGGTCCATGCTGCCAAGGGCCTGGAATTCCCGGTGGTATTCGTGATTGCGCTTGAAGAAGAGATATTCCCGTCGGCCCGTTCCATGGAGAGTTCCTCCGCGCTTGAAGAGGAACGCAGGCTGTTTTACGTTGCCGTAACAAGGGCCAAAGAAAGGCTTTATCTCTCTTCCGCCTCATACCGGATGAGGTTCGGCGATGCGATGATCACGTCCGAGTCGAGATACATCGAGGAGATTGCGGAAGAGATCAAGGCGCTTGCACAGTAGGCATACAGTCCGCACATCCCCTTTTCAAGGCAAGCCCCGGATAAAACGTTCCGTTACTCCGCCGGGTCCTATTACATGCGTGTCCTTCGTCAACCGGCCTTTTTACCTTCGCCTACGCCGTATTTCTTCCTTACTTCCCGTATCTTGCCGCAGGAATACTCGCCCTCCGGGCACGGAGAATACAGACATCCCGGCCCCGACCTTTCAAACAGTACCGGCGCAGCCTTCTTCGCCAGCTTGAGCATCTGCCCGGCCATACGCCTTATCTCCCACTGCGCCCTGTTGCAGCACCTCTGCCTGAAAAAGTGCTGCAGTTCCCTTGCATTCATCGTCACCACTATCTTGGTCTCGGCAGCATTGGGCAGCACAAACCGGGCATCCTGATTTGCCGCCTCGCCCTTCATACCCTTGTCATTCAGCCTTTGGACAATATGATTGTAGGTCTTCTGGGCCTCTGCCATGAACTGCGTGAAATACTTCTTGAGCTCCTTGTCTTCCCTTATAATCGGGGGGATGACGTAATCGAAACCGGTCTCTTCGCTTACATACCTCTGCGACTGCTGGCTGTATGAGGCAATGCGGTGCCTCACCAACTGGTGAGAGCATGCCCTGGATATACCCTCTATGGCAAATGTGAAAGAGGCGTGCTCAATGGGGCTCATGTGCCCCATCTTCACAAGCCTCTCCACAAAGGCCTTCTGGTCCCGCGCCTCGATCTTTCCCTTTAGCGATTCTATGTCCGACGGGCTGTAGCACAGCTTGGCAGCCATTGCCACAGTCTCCTCCGGCTCCGGAGTATTGCGCAGCAGAATGACCTTCAGCCCGGCCTCCATGGCTACAGCCTCCCTTTGGTGGTCGGCAATCCCTTCATCCTGGGATCTATCGAAACCGCCATCCTGAGCGCCCTTCCAAAGGCCTTGAATATCGCCTCGTAGATGTGGTGCAGGTCCCTGCCGTACTCCAGCGTTATGTGCAGAGTCACCAGGGCATTATTGGTAAAGGACCTGAAAAAGTCCTCAAACAGGGATATCTCCAGCCCCCTCACGATCGAGCCCTGAGGCTCTACATTGTAAATCAGGTATGGTCTGCCGCTCAGGTCTATCACCACCTGTGCCAGGCATTCGTCCATGGGTATTATAGCGGCGCCGTACCTGACAATCGTTTTTTTGTCGCCAAGCGCCTTCAGGAGGGCCTCGCCCATTGTTATGCCGAGGTCTTCCATAAGGTGATGGTAGTCAATCTCTATGTCCCCGGTGGCCCGTATCCTCAGGTCAAAAAGACCGTGGAAGCCGAACAGGTTCAGCATGTGGTCGAGAAACGGGATGGAGGTGCTTATATCGCACTGTCCCTTGCCGTCAAGATTCATTGTAACGGAGATGTCCGTCTCCTTTGTCTTCCTGTCAACAGTAATTTCCCTCATAAAACCTCCTTTATGTTTAACATCAAGCAAACTTATATTCCGCCGACCGCCCTGCTTAGCGCCCTGAGGAAAGTCGAATTCTCTTCCGGCTTCCCTATCGTGACCCTGAGGGCGCCCTTGATTACCTGGTCCATATTTCTTACCAGCACATCCTGTTTCAGCAGACCCTTGTAAACCTTATTCGCACTTTCGACCCTGAACAGGATAAAATTGGCCTCAGACGGATAGGGAATGACCCCCTCCATGGACGTCAGAGCATCAAATACACGCGCGCGCTCGGACACTACGGTCCTGATCCATTCCCGCAACTTCTGTTTATTTTTGAAAGATCCATACGCAATTGTCTGGGAAAGGGAGTTCAGGTTAAAGGGAAGCCTCACCTTGTTGACCTCCGACACCAGTTCCGGCCTGCCAATCAGAAAACCGGTCCTGATAGCGGCAAGGCCTATCTTGCTCATCGTCCTCAGAACAACAAGGTTTTCATAATCCTCCAAAAGCGGAAGGAATCCCCTCTCTCCTGCAAAGGCCTGATAAGCCTCGTCCACCACCACTACCCCCTTTGATGCCTCAATAATACCGAGTATCCTGTCCGCTGAAAAACAGTTGCCCGTGGGGTTATTGGGAGAGCTGAGGAATATAAGCTTGGGCCTCCCCTTTTTCACCGCAGCGAGAATCCTATTGGCATCCAGATCAAATTCCTTGTCAAGAGGGATACCTATGAAGCTTTCTCCAAGGGCCTGGGCAATGATGCCGTACATGGAAAAAGTGGGTGTAGGATAAAGCACTGGTCCGCCAAAGGTCATGATCAGGTAGTAGATCAGTTCATCGGAACCGTTGCCCATCAGGATATTGTCGGGCCTGACCCCGAGGTCTTTGGCAATGGCCTTTTTGAGGGCCTTCGCCTCAGGATCGGGATAGCGGTTGAGGTCCGCCTTCAGCATGCCGATTGGAAGACCGTAAGGGCTCTCATTGGCGTCGAGCTTGACTTTGCACGTGGTCTCCTCAGCCTTGTACGGGCTAAGGGAGCGTATGTTAGGCTTAACCAGCCTTGCGACATTAATTGGTTTCATGTAGTAAATTATAATACAATTGAAGTGAAAAAATATTTAAAGGCGGCTTAAAACATGACGATCAAAGATTTAATGGAGATCGGAAGACTCCTTTTTGCCGAGATAGGGAAGGAAAGACTCAGGCCCTTTGAAACTGTGCCCCTTGGCAGGGGCGCAGGCGGAGACCGGACATTCCCTATCGATAAGAAGGCCGAGGACATAATCATAAAATACATAGAGGACCTTGACGAACCGCTTAGCATCATTTCAGAAGAGGCCGGTATAAAGGAACTAAAGGGGGGCGGCCCAATAGTGATGATAGACCCTATAGACGGCAGCAAGAACGCCATAAACGGCCTGCCGTTTTACTGCACGTCAATCGCTGTAGCCAACGGAGATACAATGGGTGATGTGTGCATGTCTATAGTAGTCAACCTTCTCACAGGGGACGCGTTTTTAGCTGAAAAGGGCAAAGGGGCCTTTTTTAACGGAGAAAGGATATACGCCCAGACGGACGATAAATTTTACCTTGTTGCCTACGAAGCGCCGACCCCGGGAACCGACATCGCGAAGATCATGGGCCTGCTGTCGGGGGCTGGGAGGTCAAGGTGTTTCGGCGCCATGGCGCTGGATTTGTCATACGTGGCATACGGCGCCATCAGCGTCTTTGCAACACCCACACCATCAAGGGCTTTTGATTTTGCTGGTGGGTATTTGCTCGTGAAAGAAGCAGGCGGGGTATTAACGGATATGGCCGGCAGTTCCATAGAGGGCGTTAAACTGGACATGAAAAGGAGCGTGCCGCTATTGGCCTCTGGAAATAAGGCGCTTCACGAGAAGGCATTGAGACTTCTGTCCTTGTCACCCTGAGTCCTTCGACAAACTCAGGACAGGCTCTGTCGAAGGGACGTCAGTGCCATGCTGTCACCCTGAGCTTGTCGAAGGGCGGCTTTTTGACAATTCCATCAATCTCTTGAAATCCCTGTCGATTAAAGCCTCCTTTTTCCGCCTTGACCAGCCTTTAATCTGTTTCTCCCTGGATATTGCCTCAACAACATCTCCAAACTCCTCCATATACATCAGTTTAACAGGTCTTCTCTCATGAGTATAACACCCTTCAACAAGCCCCTCTTGATGTTCATAGAAACGCCTTTCAACATCATTTGTTACACCCGTATAATAGCTTCCGTCCGAACATCGCAATATGTAAATGTAGTAGTTCTTCATTATTTCCTTTTCACTGTCATTGTAAGCAATGTCATGGTGAGCTTGTCGAACCATCATCCTTCGACAAGCTCAGGATGACAATGGCGAAAGGCTCACCTTTGTTGCCTTTGACCTTTCAAAAAGATACCGCCCCGCGCTTTCGTCGACTACTCGCCCGGGGCGGGGCACTGCGCTATTCGGCCCTTTCAGGCCGGGAGACAGGTCTGGACTCTCACATGCTCGCCTTCAGGGTCCTTAGACCTTGAAGCCCCGGCACAGAGACAAGAGTGCTCGCCAGACGGAACCCGTTGTTGTTGTTACGGTTGTCGGGTTCGTTCCTGTTGCGGTTAGCAGTTCGCGTGTTCCTCGCATTGTTGTTCCATGACCCGCCGCGAAGGACGCGGTTCGTTTTAACCTGTCCCCCTTTAACCCCACCTAACCTCCCCTTAGTTTAAGGGGAGGAACTATTTCCCCCTCTTATCTTAAGAGGGGGGTGGGGGAGTTACAAAAAACATATTTTTCAAAAATCCTTTCCCTCAGCCCGTAGCTGTTCGCATGCTCCGCGTGCGCTATCCAGCCCTGGATAGAACATCGTATATCTTCCAGTGTTTTCCTGCCTTTTCTGAAACCTGCCTGTAACGCCCTGAGCCTCCCTTCAAAGAGACGCACATTGGCCTTTTTGACTTTTCTGAAATGAGGATAGACATAAAATCCAAGAAACTCGCAGCCGCTGTTTACAGGGAATATCCTTGTCTTTTTTACATGAAGCTTCAGTCTCAGCCCTTGCAGGTACTCGTCCATACTGCTTTTGACAGCCCACAATTCTTTTTTGTCATTGCTGAAAACGGCGAAATCGTCAACATACCTCAGATATGCCTTGCAGCCAATAGTGTCCTTTATGTAATGGTCAAAGCCGTTCAGATAGACATTGCCGAAAAACTGACTGGTCAGGTTGCCTATCGGCAAGCCCTTTCTTCGGTCAAGTGGCTCAAAGAGTCCATCGCCTTCAAAATAATCGCATACAGGCTCCTGGGGATTGCTGCTTTCGATGATCGTCCGTATAAGCCATAGCACATCGTTGTCCGCTATCTTTCTTTGCAGAAGGCCGTATAGTATTTCATGGTCTATGGAGGGGAAATATTTCCTTATATCGCATTTAAGGACATAGCGGTGTTTCTGCATATAGGTCTGGAACCTGTCAATGGCCCTATGCGTGCCTTTTTCTTTCCGGTTTGCGTAAGAGTCGTAAATGAAGGACTTTTCAAAAATAGTATCTATGACGTTGCAGAGCGCATGGTGGACAACCCGGTCCCTGTATGGAGCGGCGGATATGAGCCTTTTGACCGGCTCGAAGATGACAAACTCCTTATATCCGCCGGGCCTGTATGTCCTACTTATCAAATCCCTGCGGATTTTGAATAGTTCTTTTTCGAGGTTAAGGTTGAAGAGGGCTGTGCTGTCTCTGAAGCGTTTACCTTTCTGTGCCTTGCGTGAGGCTGAGAGGAGGTTTTCAAACGATACGAGTTCAGACCAGAGGTTTTTATATGTCTTTGCCACGTTCAGCCTTGAGCCAGCCTCCGGTCATTCTACCAAGCTCGTCTATCTCGCTCGATATGAATGCGTATTTTTTTATGTTTATTGCCTTTACATCTTTTGAAAGCCTTACAAGATAACGGAGCTTTTCGAACTGAAGGTTCAATTTCCTTAACAGGTGCTGCTTATCCCTGGAATATGTTGCTTCGATAATCGTTTCGAGTGAGTCGAGCAGTGTGTTTATGACCCTGTCGCCAAGCGTGAATTTCAGATCACGGGGAAACTTCTCGACCTGCGGCATGAGCCACAGGATTATGTCATAGAGTTTTGTTACTGCCGGGATTTCAGAACTCATCAATAGTCACACTGCCATATTTTTTAAAACTAAGCAGGGGCTACGCCCCTGCACCCCAAGGGTAAAAGTGTAAAAGAACAAAGGGTAAAACTACCTGGTCCTCGCCAGACGGAACCCGCTGCCGTTGAGACGGGGGTCGGGTTCGTCCCCGCCGCGAAGGACGCGGGACGGTACGCTCGACGGACCTGTAGGATTGTTTTGTGAGCCACTGCTGTAATCTCCATACCAGTCCTGTACCCATTCCCATACATTTCCGCTCATATCATACAAGCCAAGACCATTCGGCTTTTTCTGTCCCATAGGATGTGTCTTGCCGCCTGAGTTCTTGTCATACCACGCATAATCTCCAAGATCGGATTCGCTGCTTGTTCCCGCCCATTCCTCTCTCTTGCCTCCGCTCCTTGCCGCATATTCCCATTCCGCTTCTGTTGGAAGTCTGTATTTACCGCCTCTGCTCCTCTGATTGAGCTTCCTTACAAACTCCTGCGCATCATTCCAACTGACCTGCTCTACAGGATAGTTGTCTCCGCTTTTGAAATACGATGGATTATTCCCCATCACCGCCTGCCACTGTCCCTGTGTCACTTCATACTTCCCCATGTAAAAATCATCTACACATACCTCATGCACAGGCTTTTCACTGTCGAATCCGTCCCCAAAAGTATCCCCCATCTGATAACATCCGCCGTTGACAAAAATCATCTCCATGCCCGTTGTCGGGTCTTTAACAAGCTTGCCCCCGCCAGCCGTCAGGTCCCAATGCACAGTGGTATTCAGCCCCCTCGGAAAGTCCTGAAGCACGTTCCAGTAGATTTTCTTCCCCTTGCCTGTCTTCGTCTTTCCCCGGTCTCCTTCAAGGTGCAGTTGATCGGCTGAATAGTTCTTGCCCTTGATAGTGAGGGTGAGGTTCACCTCGGCGTCTTCGTTATAGTCGCCGTCCACATCGAATTCAAAAAGGATGCGGTTGCCCACCTGCCGGACGTTTTCATTCTTGACTTCAGCGGCGTGGAGGACATTACACGCTAAGAACAGAATAAATGCGGCAAGTATTATTTTAAACCCTGTCATCATACACCTCGATTATAAATGTCATTGCGAGCAAAGCGAAGCAATCTTGTCTTTCGGAACATGCCGATATTCAAAGATTGCTTCGTCACTCCGTTCCTCGCAATGACTACTTTTAAGACTTTCTGCGAGAGCGTCAAAGATTGCTTCGTCGCTCCACTCCTCGCAATGACAGTAAACTCGCCATCCGTCTTTGCGAGCGCATGAGCCCATGCCGTCTTTGCGAGTGAGAGAGCTTGAGCCGTCATTGCGAGCGAAGCGAAGCAATCTATTCCTTACAGTTCATCATATAAATCTCTCCATTCAGGGTTCATGCCGTTGATCAAAGCTATCTTCTTGGCTCTTGAACCGCCCTTTATCTGTTTCTCCCGTAGAATAGCGTTATTTGCATCTTCAAAAATCTCATAATATGCCAGCTTCGTGAGGTTATACCTTTTTGTAAATCCTTCGGACAACTTTTCTCTATGCTCAAAACAGCGTCTCTTCAAGTCATTAGTAACGCCTGTGTAAAGTACCGTATTGTGCTTATTGGTCATGATATAAATGTAAAATTGTTTATCCACCTTGAGATTGCTTCGCTATGCTCGCAATGACGGACTTCTCACTGCATTACCCAATCACTAACATAAATAGGTAAAAACGTTTCATGCCACCCTCACCGCCTCCACAGGGACATCCACTTCAAAACCATCAGTAAACTTCTTGGAATATCCAAGAATCTCTATGGCAACCACCCTGTCAGAGTTGTCGTAATCCAGAACAACTCCTTTGTCCTCAATATATTCGCTTTCCGAAACAGCTCCTTTGGTAAGCGTTATATTCAGGGTGTCGGTCTCTTTATCGTAGGCTATGTTAAATCCCATGTTTCCCTCTCTCTTTTTCTGATAATATCCATTGCTCCATGCACGACAGCTACAATAGTCACCACTTCATTAACAATAGAATAGACAATCCTGTAATCATAAAAGATCACTTCCCGCAACGTTTCCTTTCCAAACTCAGGCACAACCCTGCCGCACTGTGGGAATGCCCCGACTTTTTCCACTGCGGCAATCATCTTGTCTATGAATACAATCGAATAAAACGGAGACCCGGCAGCGATATATTCATCAATCTCCCTCAACTGCTCCTTTGCTAATTCCGACCAGATGATTTGCGCCATTCCTTCACCATGCTTTTTACCTGTTCATGTGAATAAACACGCCCTTCCTCGGCATCGCACAATCCCTGTTCAACCTGCTGTTTGAAATAAAGCTCCGCCATGATTTCATCAAGGGAATAATCGTCCGGGAGCTTTGCAATAAAACGAATAGTCTCTTCTTTAGCTATAGACATAGCAAATTCCTCCTTATTTCTTAAGTATTACCAGCACATCATTGTCATTGCCGCTGATTACCGGCTGCTGTTCATTACCGCTCAGGTTTCTTGCCATGTACGGGACGTTCTCTTTCAGATAATCTTTCAGCCCCTTGACTGTTATCTTGCCTTCCTTATTCGCAGCCTCGCCCTGTATCCCTTTGAGGAAATAATACGTAAAGAGCGAGTGCCTTTTCTCGGGATACCAGGTGGACACCTGATCAGGCGCAGCGCTGGTTATGATCGTCGCGTTTGCAGGTCCCTGATACTCCTTCTTGACCTTGACTAAAGAAGGGCTCATGCCTTTAAAGAGCATCCCCTTTTCGGAATTGCCCGAAAAGCACGAATCCAGCACAACGGTGATCTTTTTTGCAGGCATCTTCGACAGGTTGTTGTAAAAGGTCTGGAGCCGGTAGCCGTTTGACGAAATGTACTGCGGATTGGCGTCAACAGGCACAAAATACGCCTCGCTCGTCTCAAGGTCAGGCGCACCGTGTCCGACATAATAGATGAAGACCTTTGATACCCCTTCCTTTACCCTGTTGAACAACTTGCCTTTATGGTTTCTGTCCGAGCCGAATATCTCGTTGAATTTCGAGAGTGTGGCGTCTTCCGCATAGATAACATTGTCGGGGTCGTAGCCGAAGGTCGTGACGAGGTATTCTTTCATGATCTGCGCGTCCCTGTCAGCATAGTCCACATCAGGCGAACCGGAGGCGGCGTAATGTTTATTGCCTATGACGACGGCAAAGTCGTATTTACCCGCGCGGCTTCCCTCCGGGATATTTTTGTCCACATCCGCGCTCAGGCCGCCTGCTATCTCGATCGTACCCTTGGGCCTGTCTTCGTCGCCTTTAACCACAACTGTCTCTATCCTTCTCTGAGGGGCGTCCATGACGATGTCGAGGGCCTTTGCGAGCTTGAACTGTGGTCTCGCCTCATTTATCCTTAAAGTGACTGGGACTATCGCACCGTTGACTATGCGTTTGTTGGTGTAAAACTCAAACTTCACATCCTTGAATTTGCCCGCAGGCAGGCCGCCGAGGTCAAAATGGGTCTTGCTGTCACCGGACATGAAGACATTCTCCCCGGTCTCAATATCAACGGATACCTGCCTTGCATCTCCATAACCGGCGTTCTGTATCCTCGCTGTCACTTCAACGGTCTCGCCGGGCTTCACCTTGGGCTTGTCCATGCCGATGTCGGAGACAATGAGTTTGGGCGGCTCGAAGGCCTTTGTCTGAAGAGTAATTCGCACAGGGTCGGGGTCAAAGCCGTTGGCCTCTTTCAGGGTTATATTGAAATTCAAGCCGGCTGTCGGGATGTCTTCGGAGGCACGCAGGGCAATCTCCTTCCTTATACTCTCCCCCGGCGCTACTGTGCCGATTATGACGGAGCCGTCAAAGTCGAGACCTGTAATACGTTTGTCGGAGACTATCGCAGCGCTTACGTCAAAGGCATCACCCTTGCCGCTGTTTTTGACCGTAATGATAAGCCTGCCGGTCTCGTCCGCATCGAGCTTTTTGTTGCCCGAGGGCTCGCTGAATTCAACGGTCGCCGACAGGGCCGGCGGCGCAGGGAACACACTGACCTTGAGATCGCCCTCTCCGGCAAAGGCCAACGATATGGCGGAAATTGCAAGCAGTGTCGCCAACAAAAGCTTTATTCTCATATTGCACCTCCAACTGAAAATTACAACCTCGCAAAAGTCTGAAAACCTGTCATTGCGAGCGAAGCGAAGCAATCTCGTAGTTTGCAACCAATTGAAAAAGTGAGATTGCCACGTCGCTTCTCTCCTCGCAATGACAACGGGTGTGACTTTTTGCGAGTCCGTCAAAATTACGAATGATGGAGTTAATT